>MTLD01000745.1_pt1 | contig 40363 bp, 35 predicted proteins | sample 1982471 | NCBI WGS metagenome assembly MTLD01 (sample SAMN05712604, study PRJNA340218) | biofilm metagenome | isolation source: sample SPM anode biofilm adapted to -50 mV | place: USA | collected 2012-02-03 | reverse complement strand
CCACACTGTTCCGGGAGATAAAAACGGCTCGTTCTTATCCCTCCGGCACAAAGGGCCGCAGGTAGCGGCTGACGTAGTCAGCGTCGAGGCCGGCGTCGCGAATGCCGTTATTGATCCTGGCGATGTAATCCTCCTGGGGTCTCCCCCGCCACACTGGAGACACGACTCCCACATATTTCATGACTTTCGGACACTGCTGACCGAAAATCTGAAAGTCAAGCCCGACCCTTGGGAACTTCTCGATTCTTTGTTGCTTTTAGCTTTAGGAGGAATTTATTTAATGACCTTTTGCAAAGCCATTGCGACCCCTGCACTAATGCTTTTAATGACGGCCTGTAGTGGTACTGGTGGCACAACAACAGATACCACACCACCTACAGTCTCATCTACAAGCATCAACGACACCGGCATCACCGCCAATCAATGCTACCAGGCAGGTAGCGATGTTTTAGTGGCCTGTAACAGTCCTGCTGCAATTGCACTCAATAATGCGCAGGACGGGATGGTTGGGCGAGATGCAAATGTGTCAACCAATAGCAACTCCGACGGCAAGCTTGGTTTCAGTTTTACCGCTGTTCCGGGCGGCTGCATCCAGGACAACGTCACCGGCTTGATGTGGGAGGTAAAAACCACAGATGGCGGCTTACGCGACTGGACTAAAACCTACACCAACGCCAGTTTCTTAGGTTACCCCTTAGGCTCCCCTCCTCCAGCTACTGATACGAGTGGTTTTGTGTTCTCCGTCAACGCCACCAATCTCTGCGGCTATAGCGACTGGCGTCTGCCCACTATCGACGAACTACACAGCATCGTGGATTATAGTGTGGCTCCCATAGGCCCCACCATAGATGCAACATGGTTCCCCAATACACAAAGCAGTGTACAAGGCAGTGCGTTTTGGACTTCCACGCCCTACAACTTCCCCATCAACGGTGTACTCTCCATGAGCAATGGCTGGCTCGTCAATTTCTCCGCTGGCAACTTCAGCACCGGCAACCGTTCTGATAGTCATTATGTGCGACTAGTACGTGCCGGACAACCGCAAATAACGCCACGCTACACAGTTTCCTCCGACGGGCAGGAGGTCGCCGACAATCAAACCAACTTGGTCTGGCGGCGATGTAACGAGGGCATGGTGTTTAACGGTAACACATGCACGGGAGTTTCTAGTACATTGACTCATGAAGCTGCTTTGCAGCAGGCCGCAGCACAAGCCAGCAACACTGGCGTTGCCTGGCGTTTGCCGAATATTAAGGAACTTTCCAGCATAGCCGACAAAAACCTTGGTAGCAGCCCGGCGATTGACGCCACGGCTTTTCCTGCTACACCAGCAGATTATTATTGGTCTGCCTCACCTTATGTTGGCAGTTCTAACGTGGTATGGGTCATTACATTTGTCGATGGCAGCGTCATAGCTACAAACCGTTCCTCAGAACGCTATGTACGGTTAGTGCGTACTGGTCCGTAATAGTGCAGCAAAAAGGAACACCAGGGAACACCAACAGTGTCAAGTCAGACTTTCGGACATTGATGACCGAAATATCTGAAAGTCAAGCCTGCCCCTAGGGGAACACTCAGGAAACTTCAAGGAAACTTCCCTATGACTTTGCTTTGGATATAACACCACATTAAAGTGGAGGTCTTATGAAGAGATTCAAGCTACTGGCCGCGTATTTAACTCTTTTTGCAATGTACGGATGCGGCAGTGGCGATAGTTCAATAGAGCAACATCTGCAAGTCACTCCACCAAGCAAGGGTATTTTCACTGATAGCCCTGTGGCTGGGGTTTCCTATAAAACAGCCAGCCTTAACGGAATAACCGATACAAACGGCGAATTTCAATACTACCCTGGAGAAACAGTGACCTTCTCGATTGGCGATGTGATTCTTGGCAGCTCGCCTGCCAGTTCAAAAATCACCCCGATTGACCTGGGTTCTTCCTTTAATGACACAAATCCAAGAACAATAAATATCGCCAGACTGTTGCAATCGCTTGACCACGACGGCAATCATGACAATGGCATTCTTATTACACCGGAAACCAGAGCTGAAATGGCTGGAAAGAGTATAGATTTCGCCAAGAATGTGGCTGATTTTAATGATGCGGATATGCAAGCATTATTCGCATCTTTGAATAGTAAGGGCGTTTTTTGTGATGGTGTTCAAAGAAGTCTGGCGAGTGATCTTACGGCGCAGTATAACTTACGACATTCGCTAAACCCTTCCGTAAAGCCATTTGACGGGATTTGGAGCGTTTATTATCAGTATCCAAGCAACACTGGCAGCAGTGGAGTAACGCTATCGATTGGTGGCTATGAAATTGACCCTCCCCCTGCTTTACCTAATACAGGACACGCGACTGTTACCATATCAGATTCCATGGTAACATTTGAACCGGTATACGGTGCTTCAGTAACCGGCACTATATCCACTTCAGGTATAATCAAAATCCCTGACAGAACCATAAATTGCAAAAATATATCTAGTGACAAACTGGTCTTATCATCTAAATTAATTCTGAATTCTGATGGGAGTATAAACGGTGAATGGCAGATTGGATTACCATCTCCAGCAATTGGCTACTGTTTTCCCTATTGGATCAAGACCGCATTTATTGCCAGTCAACGCTTAACTGGTAATATTCAGATACCATCAATTAGTATATCCTTGGACAACCCATAAGAAGGCATACGCTGAGATTCATATCTAATCCTATAACCTTCTCATCCTTCCGGCACAAAGGGCCGCAGGTAGTGGCTGACGTAGTCAGCGTCGAGGCCGGCGTCGCGAATGCTGTTATTGATCCTGGCAATGTACTCCTCCTGTGGCCTCCCCTCCCCCGTCACCGGGTCGATATACACCAGGCAGTCCAGTGCCCTCTCCCCCTGTTTGACCATGATCATCTCCTTGTCATAGTCCCCCCGTGCAACACCCTCAAAGCGGTCCAGGTTCCGAACATCTGCATCCGACAGGTCGTAAACCGTTCCAAGCACGTAATCCCCTTCCGAGACGACAATGCTGGCATAGCCGCGGGTTGTTATGATCCAGCGCCAGCCATCAAGGCGTCCGGTCCCGATCAGGCGATGATCCGGGCAGCGGCTGGCCATCTGTTGCCGCCACAGGTTTGAACCATAGGCAAAGTGGTACATGGCTTCGAATCCCTTTCGACATACGATATTAAAAAAATAATTTGCCTATTAGGAGGTACCAAGAAAGAAAGGTGGTACGCTTAAACAATATAAGGGATGTATGTCCACTCATTGTCCGATGCGGTTGCCCGAGGGTGCGAAAACAGACGCCACCTTTCGGGAATCGGCACTTTGCGAACAGTGTAAACAAGATTTGAGAAGAGTGAAAGAAATGGTTTTAACAAATTACTTCAGGGAATCGGTCTCCATTGACCGTATCCGCAGCCATATCCGGGCTCTGGAAGGTGAGCGGCATCCGCTGACTTCACCCATGGCCCTTGAGCAGGCCGCCGACTACATATCAAACTCGCTCCGTTATCTCGGCTACGAAATAACGGAACATAGCTTCCTGGACAACGGCCGGCCTTTCCGTAACATCATCGCCACCAGCCACGGGCTGCAGCGACCACAGGAACGGGTCGTCGTCCTTGCCCATTACGATACCGTGGCCGGGTCGCCGGGCGCCGACGACAATGCCAGCGGGGTCGCGGTAATGCTGGAAATTGCCAGGGTGCTGTCGCAACTGAGGTTTGAGCGAACCATCCAGTTCATCGGCGTAAGCCTTGAAGAGAATGCATCGGACACTGATTCCGGTTCCGGGACCAGGGGAAGCCTGGCATTGGCAAAACACGCCAGTGACAACAACTGGGCCATCGAAGGGGTGGTGGTACTGGAATCGGTCGCTTTTGCCGGAGACAGCGTCACACAGACTGTTCCTCCAGGCCTGCCGATCCAGGTACCAGAGACCGGAAACTTTATCGCGGTTGTGGGAAACGAGCGCTCAAGGGACCTGATAGACGGCTTTGTGCTGGCTGTGGAGCGGTATCAAGCCGATCTCCCCCATCTCGCCCTTGCTGTCCCCGGAAACGGTGAACTGTTGCCGGACAGCCGGCGCTCGGACCATGCCCCCTTCTGGGACAAAGGTTTCAAAGCAATCATGCTGACCGACACCACGAACTTCCGCAGTCCCCACTACCACCAGCCGACCGACACCCTGACAACCTTGAACCTGGAGTTTGCCGCAAATGTCTGCCGCGCTACCGCGGGACTAATGATAGAGATGGCACGGCTCACCGGATGATTGACAGGCGCATGCCTATTATAGGCAACGAAGAGAAGGCAAAGGAATATAAAGGGTATCTCCTGACAGCCCCAAGGAAGTTGTCATGTTCCGGGGAGTTTGCTTATGAATATAGAGGCGCCGGTTCCCAAGCTGCAAGACGGCCTGCAACACCACTACGAATACCGCGTAAACCATCGATTTTCTACCGGGGTGAGCAATAAACACCGGCTGCTGGCGGCCGCCATACCATGCGTCACCGGAATCGGCTGCCTGTACCAGGCCATTGCTACGGCATGCGACCGGCAGATCCATCCCCCTCCCGGCAGTTTGGTGGATATTGATGATTGCAGGCTGCATATGCAAACGGATGGGTGGGGCCAGCCAGCCGTTGTCCTGGAAGCGGGACTCGGCGGAATGTCCTCTGCCTGGGGATGGATCCAACCGGAAACGGCGAAGTTCTGCAGAGTTGTTTCCTATGACCGGGCCGGCCTGGGCTGGAGCGGGCCGGATACCGCTCCCAAGACAGCCACACTGGCTGCCCATCGCCTGCATAGCCTGCTGCATGGCATCCGCGTCCATCCTCCTTACGTTCTTGTCGGTCATTCCATGGGAGGCCTCTTCATAAGGGTTTTTGCCGATCTCTTTCCGGGCGAAGTAGCCGGGATGGTGCTGATCGATGCCGTCCACCCGGACCAGCACTTGCGAAGCGACATCATCAACATGCATATGCGCTCCGGTTTTCGCTTTCTCAGGGCTGTTCCCCTGCTGACAAGATTGGGATACGTTCGCCTGGCCGGACTGTTCAATGCCTGGGCACTGGGCTTGCCGCCACGGCAGGCCGCGGAAGCGGAGTCATTCCTCTCAACCTACGGTCACCTCAAAACAACCTGCGAAGAGTCCCTTGCCTGGGAAGCCATCTGTGCCGAGGTCCGCGCCACAAGGCGGTTGGGAGATATCCCGCTGGCTGTGGTAACGGCAGGCAGGGATCTTTTGTCAGGTCAGGCCGAATTGCAGCGAGAGCTAGCCATGCTCTCATCCGACAGTGTTCATTTCGCAGTCAAGGGCGCGGACCATGTGTCGCTCGTCACCCATCGTGAACACGCCCTATTGGTTGTGCAAGCGATCCGCCATGTGGTGGAGAGGGCAAATGCCCTGATGGACGGGAAAAAGGGATCTCAAAAGTAACGCAACCTTTACACCGTGTGGTCACATCCGTAATAATTTTAGTATAATTTACGAGTTAATGATTAACACCATCTGTTCCTTATTCCATCCAGTGTTCCGAGAAGCCTGCCCCAAGCTTTTCATGCTCTTTTTTCCCCCGGCCTTATCAACTCAAATTTTATTACACCTCGATGAGTTAGATCCAGCGATGGGTTGTTCGCCTTCATTTTATTTGGGATGGAGTGCTCGTGCAAATTCATAAGAAGAGAATCCCCTACCCGCCAACCTCGGGCCGCAAACCGGAAACCGCACTGGCACAGGAAAAGGCCCGGCATATCTTCACACAGCTGGGCGTCTCCTTTGCTTCCAGGGATGAGCTGGCCGCCACACTCCCTTTTTCTTTAAACGACGTGACCGCAGGGTCGGAGAGCGAACTCCAGGCAGTGGTTTGCGGTGCAAAGGATGATGTTGATCTGCCGCTGATTATCGAACAGTCCAATTTCTTTGCAAACATGATGAAAAGGGCCGCATCGGGTGAAGCACCCCGCAAGACAGTGACCAATCTGGAACGATTTCTTTCCGACAACTCTTCCCAAGTTTGGGAGAACAGCTGGGTGCGCTTTCCCCGTCGAAATCTATCCGATTTTGCCTTGAAAGTATTTGAAAACGATCTGCTGGCGGACAAAAATGATCCTGCTGCCGGCACACGCGCCGACGCAAGCCGTTTTCATTTCCGTGACGTCTCGGGCGAGAAGATGCTGCGACTGCCGATCAGTTACCTGATCAAACTCGCTCTGGCCGACCTGATCGGTTCCCAGAACATCCTCCCGGACGCGATCCGTCAAACAGGTATTCGCCTGATGGGACATTACCTGAACGACAATACCTCTCCGGAGACATTTTCATTCAATGTCGTTCCTTTAACGCCCGGCAACGGCATGGGAAGATCCATTGCCAGGGAAACCGCCATACGATTCCTGATGACGCAACTGCTGGTGATGTACGCCAATCAGGCCTTTGGCATCACCAAACACGGCCAGCAGGCCATGGTCTATTTTGCCCCCCATCCTCCGGTCCGGCAGAAGGAGTTGAACGACCATATCTCGGACAGTTTCTACCGCGATCTCTTCATGAGCCCATGTCTTTCCGGATGGGACAAGGGAATGGACAAATTCCGCTACATGCAGCTCTGCCACCAGGTGTTGTCCCGCAGCCAGCTCAATGCAGTGGCTAAACTCCGTGACTCCGGCATCATCCTCACCAACCTGGTGGCGCTGCCCAATCTCTCCAATATCAGCCTGGCCAACAACGGCACCCACATCAGTCTCGGCAGCCGGTGCCTGACACGCGCCCTGGCCGATAGCGGTTCAGGCTTCAACGTAGTTCATGAAAAAATGCTCGGTGACTTGGCAATCAAGATCAGCGAACACTTTCTGCCACTTTTTGTCGGCACATATACTGCGGCCCCTTACCGCTTGGCTTTCAACGATTTCCATCCCGAAAAGGCGTTGGGGTTCCTGCCCCACGAACTGGACTACACCCACCTGAGGATGATCTGGCGCCGCTGGAAAAAGAAGGCCGATCTTTCCATCTTCGGCCAACCTGTCACACCTTTCGGGCCCCATGCCCTGGACAGGCTGGTAAGCTCCTTTTTCAGGCTGAAAGGCGATTTCGTACCCGACTACCGCCTGATCGATTACCTGGTCTGCCTGCTCTCAACCGAGCAGAGCCCCGGATTGAACGGTCAAATCGGCAACAGCGACCGGCTGCGCCGCGATCTGGCCGACATGGGCGTATTCGATGAGCAGATGTCGGTCTACCTTCTCTACAAGCAGCGTGAATTCGCCAGAATGGGCTTTTCTGGCTTCGAGGGGCGTTTTTACAGCCTCTTTGAAAATTTCGGCGACGATATGGGGCGGGCAGCGGACCTGCAGACCCTGATCACGGCTCTGGCCTATAAATATATGGCGCTCGGCACGACTCACGCAAACATACCGGATTTAGCTTCCGTGGAAAGCGAGCGGCGCCAGATATTCTTCGGAGCGGCTATCGGCATCCCCACCTTTTACGTCCGCAAGAATAGCACCAACACCTTTCTGGATTATATCCTCAAAAAGACTGCCGGGGTCAGGCCCAGTCACCGCTATCCGGTATATCTGCGGGTTCAGATCCATGAATACCGCAAGGCATTGTTGCAGGTGATCCGCGAAGACGGGGCCGACCTGATCGAGCTGATGGGTCTTCATGACACCATGAACGACCTGGAAAAACGGCTTTACGAGCCAGCCGGCCATTCCGCTGCCGGACGCATTACCGCCGGCATCCTCAACGAAGTCAACGCATCGTCGCCCCTGCGCACCAATGCCCGGGAATTCAACAGCGGCGCCGAGCGTTATTATCGCACCACCCTCCGCCGGCAACATCTGGAAGAGGCATTCGGATTCATGATTCAGGAGTGCCGTATGCTTGACCGGGAACAAGGCCGGCTTGACGAGGCGCTGCGCAAGGACCTGCGGGCCATTCTCCAGGGGCGTGATGCCGCCGGGTTCGTAGAGGCCGCCAAAGACGACGTACTGAATGAACAGGCTGATATCCCTACCCTGCAGCGCTTGATGAACCTGGTGTTGCTCAAGGTACACCATGACGAAATCATGTCGGCACATCCATCACAAACTCAAGGGAGCAACCTGGATGAAGCAACACCAGTACATCGAGCGTGCTAGCGGCAGGATCGTCACTGAACGGCTGTTCGGCGACAGGATGGTGCAACTGCTCTACCATGGCGTACGCGAGAACAATGCCGCCCTGTTCAGGATGCTCACCAGCAGTTGGTCCTCCCATATTCTGGGCCTGGTCAACTTCGACCGGCCGGTGCTGTGCAAGCGTGCGTTTCTGGCCGATTGCGGCATCGACCTGTCCGAGTGCCTAGATCCTCCGGAACAACTCGACACGCCACGCAAGATATTCGAACGCAAGATCCGCTACCGGGAATGCCGTCTAATGCCGGATGACAGGGATGTGGTCCTGTCCCCTGCCGATGCCAGGGTACTGGTGGGGTCGTTCCGGGAAACATCCATGATATTTTTGAAGGGGAAATTCTTCTCCTTCGAGGAACTGCTGGGCATGGACAACCCCATTTGGCGCGATGCCTTTGCGCATGGCGACTTTGCCGTTTTCCGCCTGACGCCCGACAAATATCACTACAACCACACCCCGGTTTCAGGACAGGTAATAGATTTCTATGCCTTAGACGGTACATACCACTCCTGCAACCCCTCCGCGGTCGTTGCCGTGGCAACGCCATATTCCAAAAACAAGCGGGTGGTGACCATCATCGATACCGATGTGCCGCACGGCACCGGCGTCGGCCTGGTGGCGATGGTGGAAGTGGTGGCCCTGATGATCGGCGACATCGTCCAGGCCTACAGCACGGAAGGATATGACGCGCCGCAACAGATCGAAAAAGGCATGTTCCTGCACAAAGGGCAACCCAAGAGTCTATACCGCCCCGGCAGCAGCACCGACATACTCATATTCCAGCAAGGACGGATCGATTTCGCCGCCGATATTTATTACAACATGCGCCGCACCAACGTATCGAGCCGTTTTACCATGGGATTTCACAAGCCTTTGGTGGAAACCGATATCCGGGTGAGGTCGCTGCTAGGCAGGGCGCGGAAAACTTCAGCAACAGGCGTCCAGCCTCTTACTGCCTGAGCTAAAGATTTTCTTGATTGGTTCCGGCTTGCCCGGTTCAGGAGATACCAATGATCGTAACCTTGACCCTGCTTTCCTCTGTCATTCTGCTGACCGCGTACTTCTGGTGGGGATTCAGGGTGCTGCCCAATGAGCGGTGGCAGATCGTGGCCTCGGTGCCGCTGGCGAAAATGGAGCAGGGAAACTGGAGAGGAATCAACTTCACCTGGTATGGGCTTCTGACCGCCAATGCCTATCTGGTGGCGGTAATGGTGCTGCTGGTACTATTGGGTGCGGTCGGGATACCGCCGCTGGCCACGGCCATTCTGGCGGCAGCCATGCTCTGCTGCTGCGTGCCGGCGTCAAGGTTGGTGGCGCGGATCGTGGAAAAAAAGGCCCATACCTTTACGGTCGGCGGGGCGGTCTTTGTCGGCATCCTGATCACCCCCCTCGTCATAACTGCGATCAACCACTCCGCCGGGGAGCACCTGGCGTTCCATATCCCGGTCATGCCTGCCTATGCCGCCATTGCCATTGCCTATGCCTTTGGTGAAGGGCTGGGACGGCTGGCCTGCATCAGCTTCGGCTGCTGCTATGGCAAACCGCTTGCCACCAGTTCGGGACTGACCAAGCGGCTGTTCAGCGGCCACGGCTTCGTTTTTTTGGGCAGCACAAAAAAAATCGCCTATGCAGGCGGACTGGAAGCAACCGAGGTGATCCCCATCCAGGCAGTAACCGCAGTCGTCTATTCCCTGTGCGGACTGGTTGCGACAGGGATGTTCCTGACCTCCCACCACACCGGCGCATTTTTGCTGGCCACCATGACCACCCAGGGGTGGCGCTCTTTCTCCGAAACCCTGCGGGCCGATTACCGCGGAGCCGGGAAGGTTTCCGCCTATCAGATCATGGGGGTCGTCGGGGTTGCATATGCCATAGCAGCAGCACTGTTCCTCGCCCAAGAGCCACTTGCTGCCCCCGATCTCCAGGCCGGGCTGGCAAGCCTCTGGAGCCCGGCATTGATCCTGTTCCTGCAAGGCATCTGGATGCTGATCTTCTTCTACACCGGACGCAGCACGGTAACCGGCGCCACGCTCAGTTTTCATGTGCACCGGGACCTGATATAACGTGCCAGTTGTTCAGCGGCCGGGGCGTATCTGGCAACGGCTTGCCTCACCTATCGTAAAAAGGCTGCGGCTTGTCATGGCATGCGGCCTGACACCGCAAAAGCTCGCACTGACTCTCTGTATCGGGTCTGCCCTCGGCACTATGCCGCTCTTATGGGGCACATCGATCATATGTATCGTTATTGCCCATACATTCAAACTGAATCATGTTGCGCTGCAATCGGTCAACTATCTGCTCTATCCGGTGCAGCTGGCGCTTCTGGTCCCTTTTTTCAAACTTGGGGCTTGCCTGTTCCCTTGGGGACCTCCGATACCGGCGCACATGTTTTCCACGCTGCTCCGAAACCCAGGGCTGTTCTCCCTGCACATCCTGGGCTGGATAACATTAAAGTCGCTCGCGGCCTGGCTGCTGACCGCCCTTCCGGCAGCCGGGATCGCCTACGGGATATTGATGGCAGCAGCATCGAGAAGAAATGCCAAAAAACCGGCGGCATAATGCGGTACAGACACATTTGTCCCTACAATTCCAGGAGGTTACATGCCGGGTCCCTATGCACACATCACCCTGCTGCATGAACTCATGCGGCCGGACCGGCTGGAATCCATCTTTCCACCAGCTTCCGATATTCCAGCCACCCTTGTCAGCCATTTCCCCTACGCTGTTTTAGGCGCCGTCAGCCCTGATTATCCCAATCTTGCCCGATACGACGACCGTGCCTCCGGGTGGGCCGATGCCATGCACTGCACCCGGACCTGCGAAGTTATTTCAAGCGGTATCAGGCGTGTCAGGAGCGCAAAAGGGGCAGTCAGGGACAAACTACTGTCATGGCTGCTGGGTTACTGCTCCCATGTTGCGGCCGATATGACCATCCATCCCATTGTCGAGGCAAAGGTAGGCCCATACGCCAAGAACCAGCGCCAGCACCGCATCTGCGAAATGAATCAGGACAGTTACATATACCGCAGGATGGCCTTGGGAGAGATCGGTGAAGCAGCCGACTTCGCCATGGCCGTGACATGTTGCGGCAATTCCTATGACAGAACCCAATTGGACCATGACATTGCCACTCTGTGGAGCACCATTCTGGAAGACGTCCACCAGGAACTTTTCGCCGACCATCCCCCGGATATCGCCTCCTGGCACCGGGAATTTATCGCCGCTGTTGACAGTCGTGATGGTGAAGTTTTGCATCTCTTTCCGCTGGCCGGTGTCATCGCCAGCAAGATGGGGCTGGCTTACCCGGCATACGCAACGGTTGACCCGCAGTTTGTGGAGAAACAACAGGTGCCGTCGGTAAAGCCGTTCCTGCTGCATTATGATGCCATCTTCGACCTTGCCATCTGTAACGTCACAACTGTCTGGGGCTGCCTGGAACAGGCCCTCCGTGCAAACGCTCCGCTGTACCTGCCCAATTCGGGTGAGTGGAACCTTGACACCGGGCGGGACGAACACGGCCGGCTTGTATTCTGGTAACACTTCTTATACCTATTATAAATACCTTTACGCCGGCACATATTCTTTAGTACGATTCCACCACAGCTATTCCTGCTATCTCTAATTTTTTACACACTCGTAACAATTGCCATGACCGCGAATAGGGTATAAAGCTATATCCTCTTTCGCAGGAGCACATGCATGGCTTTGCAAAAACCCCTCACGGCAGGCAGCGGGAAGAAAAAGTCCCGGCCTCCGGCCGCCCCGGCCGACACACCCCGCCCCCCCCTTAAAATTGATCCCTCTGATTACCAGTGGTATTTGAACCGTGAGCTCACCTGGCTGGCTTTCAAGCGCCGCGTGCTGCACGAGGCCGATGACGAGCGCGTGCCCCTGCTTGAACGCTTGAAGTTTATCGCGATCATAAGCGGGAACATCGACGAGTTTTTCATGAAGCGCATCGGCGGGCTCAAACAGCAGGTTGGAGCCGGCATGCGTGAACTCACCCCCGATGGCCGCACGCCGCGCCAGCAAATCCTGGAATGCTACTCCTACATACGGGAACTGGAGACATACAAGGACGAGCTCCTGCGCCGAGTCAGCCACCTCTTGCGCCCAAAAGGCATCATCATCGAACGCTATGTGAATCTTTCGGCTAAAGAGAAGAATCAGGCCCAGGAATACTATCATGACAATATTTTTCCCCTGCTGACGCCGCAGTCAATCGACCCTGCGCACCCCTTCCCGTTCATCTCCAACCTTTCCCTCAACCTGCTGGTGACACTGAATTTTCCCAAGTCCAGCAAAACCATCCTCTCGCGGGTAAAGGTGCCGGTGGGCCATGGCTCGCCCCGCTTCATCAGGGTGGGTGCGGGAGATCACTTTGTCAGCCTCGAAGATATTATGATGCACAATCTGGATACGCTCTTTCCGGAAATGCAGGTGGAATCCTGTGAATTGTTCCGGGTTACCCGAAATGCCAATACCGACAAGAACGAGGACGAGGCTGACGACCTGATGGTGATGATCGAATCGGAACTCAAGGAGCGCAAGTTCGCGCCCATCGTCAGGCTTGAGGTTGACTCAGCCATGAGCCAGGCACACCGGGGTAAATTGGCCAGCGAGCTGCAGCTGAACGAGGAAAACGATGTTTTCGAGGTGCCGATAATGCTGGCCATGCGTGATCTGTTCGAAATTGCATGCCTTGATTATCCCCGCCTGCATGATCCGCCCCATTACCCTGTTGATCATCACCTGCTGCAGACATCGCGCAACATCTTTCACATCATCCGTGATGCCGGTTCTATCCTGTTACAGCACCCATACGAGTCATTCGCCACCTCTGTCGAACGGCTGCTGCGCGAAGCGGCTTCTGACCCAAAGGTGCGCGGCATCAAGATGACCCTCTATCGCACATCCATCAACAGCTGCATAGTCGACTCGCTGATGCAGGCGGCGCACAACGGTAAGCAGGTTGCGGTGGTGATCGAGCTGAAGGCGCGGTTTGACGAAGAGGCCAATATGCGCCTGGCGGAGAAGATGGAGGAAGCCGGGATCCATGTGACCTTCGGCGTGGTGGGGCTCAAGACCTATTGCAAGGTGATCCTGATTGTGCGCCAGGACTACAACGGGCTGAAACGTTACGTCCACATGGGGACCGGGAACTACCATGCCGACAAGGCCCGGGTGTTCAGTGACATCGGACTGCTGACAAGTGATGACACCATCGGGCAGGATGTGACTGAACTTTTCAATTACCTGACTACCGGATTCTCCGTGAAGCGCAATTACAGGAAGCTGATCCCGGGTCCCAGGTTTCTCAAAAAAGCCCTCCTGAAGATGATCGAGCGGGAAGCCGTGCAGCATGCCGCGAATGGTGGCGGACACATCCGTTTCAAAATGAATGCCCTGGAAGACAGCGATATCGTCAAGGCCCTCTACAAGGCATCCATAGCCGGCGTCAGGGTTGATCTCATTGTCCGCGACACCTGCCGGCTGCGGCCGGGCATACCGGGGCTCTCGGAGAATATCCGCGTGTCCGGCATCGTGGGGCGTTTCATGGAACACTCCCGCATCTATTATTTCAGGAACAACGGGCAGGATGATTATTTCATCGGTTCAGCCGATCTTATGAAACGCAATCTTGAATCCAGGGTGGAACTCCTCATCCCGGTCGAGGCCCCCGAACTGAAACAGGAATTGCGTACCATCTTCGATCTCCACGACATCGATCAAAGATCTGCCTGGGACATGCAGCCCGACGGCACGCATGTCCAGCGCATGCCCTACAATGAGCGAAAAACCGAAGGCCTGCACCAGATGCTGATCAACAGTGTCAAACTGCGCTCAAATGCAGCCACCAAGGAGAAGGGGATACGAATACGGTGAATTAGAGTCGATCATGGGCGGAGGGTCAAATCCATGCCTTCGATGAAATACATTTCCAGGTTCCCTCCGAAGACTCTGCGTTTGCCCCTGGTCACTGTCTGTTGTTACAATAAAAAAAGCGCGGCCTATTGAATGGCCGCGCTTTTTATTTCAGCATGGGAAATAATTCGCTACTTGATGGTTTCGATGGTCTTCTCCACCATCTTGGCTACGCTCTCGGGGAGAGGCGCATAGAGCAGAGGTGCGGCCATCTTCTGTCCCTTATGGAGTTCCCATTTGAGGAATTCGACCAGCTTTTTACCCTTGGCAGCGTCCTTCTGGTGTTCATATATCAGTAACCAGGTAAAGCCAACAATAGGATAGGAATCTTTGCCGGGTTGGTTGACCAGTGAGATTCGGTAGTCTGCCGGCATGTTTTTAACGGCCCCGGCCGCAGCGGCGCTGGTGGTCTTGATGGACGGCTCAACAAAGACGCCGCTCTTGTTCTGGAGGTAAGCGTACGGGAGTTTGTTTTCAAAGGCATAGGCCAGTTCCACGTAACCGATGGAGTTTCTGGTGTTCTTGACCTGGCCGGCCACACCTTCATTACCCTTACCACCCAGGCCGACCGGCCATTTGACCGAGGCACCCGTGCCGACCTTGCCATTCCATTCCTGGCTGACGCCGCAAAGATAGTTGGTGAAGATACTGGTGGTGCCGCTCCCGTCGGAGCGATGTACAATGATGATCGGCTCATTTGGCAGGTTCACGCCAGGGTTGTCGTCGCTGATGCGCTTGTCGTTCCACTTGGTAATCTTGCCCAGGAATATGTCGGCTACGTCCTCGGACTTGAGCTTGAGTCCTTTGGCTACGCCGGGTAGATTATAGGTTACAACTACCGCGCCCATCACGGTCGGGATGTGGATCAGTTTGCCTGGTGCGGCCTGCAGTTCCTTGTCTGAGAGGAACTTGTCGCTGGCGCCGAAATCGACCGTACCGGCGGTGATCTGCTTGATACCGCCTCCGCTGCCGATTGATTGGTAGTTGAACTTCACGGAAGGATCAACTTTAGCGTACTCGCTGAACCACTTGGAGTAGATGGGATAAGGGAAGGTGGCGCCGGCACCGTTGATGAGCATTTCGGCCGAAGCCTGTCCTGCCGTTGCTACCGAAGCCAGGAGCACAAGTGATAAAAGGCTTTTGCGGATTGTGGAAAACATGGATCCTCCTCGAATTGTGAAATTTATATTAGATTTATATATACACGAGTGGTGTAGCAACCGCGTTACAGCTTGGTAAATTATCGGCTACAAAAGACCTACCCATTCCCATCTCATCACGGAATCACAATTTTGTAACCAAAACCGCGCACGGTCCTGATCAGGTCACCCGGCAAGCCCAGCTTGGCGCGCAAACGCGTTATATGGGTATCCACCGTACGGGCATCGCCTATGCTGCTGTTCCACACATCCTGCAACAACAACTCGCGATCAAGAACCCGCCCTGGATGCTCAACCAGATAGAGCAGCAGCTTGTATTCGGTAGTGGTCAGATCAATTTCGTTTCCAGAACTCATAACACGGTGGCTCTCAGTATCGACGGAAATCCCGCCAATAGTGATTATCGAGGCGGAAATCGAGGCAGCCTGGGCATCACAACGCCTTAGAATTGCCCGGATACGCAGAATCAACTCGCGCATCGAAAATGGTTTCACAATATAGTCATCCGCGCCGACCTCAAAACCAATGACTCTGTCAATCTCTTCGCACCTGGCCGTCAGCATCAAGACCGGGATTTTTTCGGTGCGCGCTTCCTTACGGAGTTCCTTGCAGATCTCGGTTCCCATCAGGCCCGGGAGCATCAGGTCCAGCAAAAGCAGGTCCGGAGCTGTTTGTTTCGCCGTTTCGAGGCCACTCAAACCATCATAGGAACAGAGCATCTTGAAGCCTTCCTTTTCCAGGCTGAAGACCAACAGGTCGGCCAGGTCCTTTTCATCTTCAATCACCAAGATTTTCTTCATCGGCGGCTCCATAAGATAACTGGCTAAACTTCTTTTATTATTAATCTGTAACATGCCATTGTTACGGATGAGTTGCGGTTGCATAACATGTTTGCTGAATTCATGCGCTGCCGCTTTTAACTTACAATTTTTGAAACAGACATCCGTTTGTAATGATGAAAGGGTAGAATAACTTTAAATAGATAAAGGAGGACTGCCAGGATGAAGTTACGAATCAATGAGGATTATTACTTCTGGTGCTGTGAGTGGTGCGACACGGAAAACCTCATACTATGGGCCAGGTTGCAGGAAAGCCCTTCCTGTGGCGCTTGCCATCGCCCCATGCCATGCTCCGATCTGGACGCCGCTGCCCAGGAAAGTTTGATCTCGGCCGGCTTGTGTTAGCATAAAGGTCTATGCTCGGCAGGTTCGGAACATGTTTTCTGGTTGAGTTATGTAACTAAACTTTAACCTTATAACAATGTCGATTCAATATTGGCCTCTTATAATCATTTCATCCATTCAAGAACAGCTCGTTTGAATTTGACGGCTACTGGCACAACGCATCAGGAGTTTGAATGAAGATGACTGAGAAGAGACGATTCCGTAGAATTAAATACGTGGTAGGCGGGACATTGCAATGCCATGGCAGCGCCTGCAGTTGTCGGCTGGAAAATCTTTCCATGGCAGGGGCTTTGATAACTATCAGAGACACCTCAGCAGCTGAAATACGTGTTGGTGACCACTGTTTTCTGAGGATGTACCACGAGATTGAGGCAAGGCATGTAATCATCGAAGGTTACGTTGTTCACCATGTGTTTGCCTTCGTTGGCCTGGCATTCACGAACCTCAGCGCAGAAATCGAGGCGTCACTGGACGCAATCATGAAAAGGGAAGAACAACCATCTTTTTGCTTGGACGATAATGACTCAGACTACTCGCTGCTTCAAAACGCCTCAAACTATTAAGAGTTTTTGGCACCTGACGGCTCGATACCGTATTCCCGTACTAAAGATCGCAACCAAGATACTGCCCAGCATTGTAGAAAACAGACCTAGGTAGTGAACACAACGCCGGCTCCGAAGGCCTTTTCCAGAAGATCCTTCTTGGCATTGGCACCGAATATTTCCACGGATATATCCTCACTGGCTTTCAGATTCGTAGTGATCACGTTGCCGCCAAACTCACAGGACACCTCCTGCACAAAACCCGCCCTGCGCCTGTCCAGGCCGTCTGCCATGCGCAGGATTCCGGCCAGCCGGGAAACAAGCAGACGATCACGTTCACGGAGCGTCTGAAAGGATTCGTGCTTCCGCTTGGGAAGAGACTTGCGATGGTAACGGGCAACCTGGGCGATCAACTCTCTCTCGCGTGGAGAAAAATCAAACAGGTCGGCATGGCGGATAAGGTGATATGAATGTTTATGATGGCTTCCGTAGCTTATGAAATAGCCTGTATCATGCAAAATGGCGGCAGCTTCCAGTATCCTGCGATCATTCTTTTTCAAATTGAAAGGTAATGCGAGAGAATCAAAGATGGCCAGGGCCAAATGGGAGACGTGAAGTGAATGTGTTTCGTCCGCCTGGCACGAATGGGCGAACTCCAGCACCGAGTCCCGCCAATTGCGCGTGGGTGAAACCGCCGGCATAAGGCCTTGCCTTTTCATGGCATTGATAATGAGCCCTTCGCGGATGCCCCGTTCGTTTACCAGCAGGCGATTGGCGCCGAATAACTTCATCAGCTCATCCATGACCACGATTCCGGCTACGATTATGTCGGCACGGTCGGGATTGAGTCCCTGTATCAAGCGGCGTGCTTTGAGATCCTTGCGAGTCAGCATTGCCAGCAGGTGGACGACTTCCGAGCGAAGCACCTCATAGCCATGCGCCGATGAATAGTCATCCTTGTGTCTGCTCATGGCCATGTACCCCAGAGAAGTAACGGTACCTCCGGAGCCGATGAGCGTATCCACGGATATCTTGCCGTCTGAAAGCACCTTTTTCAGACATTCCCTGACGTGGCGCTGCAATTGGTTCAGTTCGAGGGCCTTTATGGGATCACTGTGGAGGAAGCGCTCCGTCATGACTACAGTGCCGAGATCGATGGTATAACATTCCTCGATATGGTTGCCAAATGCCGTGACCACCTCCAGGCTTCCTCCGCCGATATCCGCCATGGCAAATCGCTTGCCGTTCATGTCGAAGTTGAACAGCGCGGATGCGGCCGCGAGCTCGGCCTCTTCCGCACCGCTGATTATCCGGACTTCGTGCCCCAGTTCCGTTGTCAGGGCCTCGACGAGTTCCTTGCCGTTGGCGGCGTTGCGGACCGCGCTGGTGGCAACCGCTTCGACAACTCCGACCTTTAATCCCGCCAGGAGCTTCCTGAAGCGCCTGACCGCCTCAAGGGCTCGGCCGGTGGCCTCCTCGGATATCATCCCGGTCTGGATAAGGTTCTCGCCGAGCCTTACTGTAACTTTTTCATCATCAAGGATCTTGAATTTCCCCTCCTTGGCCGCTTCGGCAACGATACAGCGGATGGAGTTGGTACCTATGTCAATGGCAGCTATTCTCATTTTAGTCACTTTAAGCACCTCTATATCAGGAGGGGGTATCTGAGCCGTCCGTGAGCATTTCCTCTCACAGGGAACAGCAGACCTTACGGATACGAATCTGGATGGTTTCGTTGTTGGTTGCAGTTGACGCATGGACTGGCAATCAGATTACGGCTTCAAAAGATTTTGGATCGTGCGATCCTCCCAATCCTCATCGCTAACTTGCATTTTTATAATACACATCTCAGCAGTTTCAACACCTGCGACATGTTTTTACACAATCGTAACATTGATGCCCGCTGCCATCGATGTACCCCAAAAATACGTCCCTGAGTAGAATTAATCTCCCGCTTTGGCGTCTCAACAATCCCCTCTCCCTGAGGGAGAGGGCTAGGGTGAGGGGGAAAATTTGACATCTTTGAACATGGGCCATCAGCTCTTCGGCATATTCATGCCACCCCATGGTTATTGCCATTACTATTCAATTGTTCACTTGATCCTCTTATTGATGACAATGGATGATCCATGCTGCCCTTTGGCGGCTTTCTTGACCTCCGTAGCAAGCGAGGCCAGCTGCGCATAGGAACTGATCGGCATCAGCAATGTGCTCAGGATGCCTATGGAAAGTGACAGCAGCCCGAAGGTTTCTTCCTGTCCCTTGCGGTTGACAGCCGTGTAACAATGGGCCTGATAGTCACTCTCGCCATGAAATATGGCCAGATGTCCCTCGAACTCCCGGATGATCTCCTTGACAATGCCCTGGGCGCTGTTGGGGTTGGTGATCAGGATGAAATCATCGCCGCCGATGTGCCCGTAAAAACTTGAGGTCTGGGTGCCCGACCGTTCAACCACCAGCACGATGATCTCTGCCAATGCCTTGATAACGACATCCCCCTTGTGGAAGCCGTATTTGTCATTGTAGGGTTTAAAGTTGTCAATGTCGATGTAGGCAATGTCAAAGGGTTTGCCCGAGGAAAGGTTTTCATTGATTACCCGCTGTATGCTCTCGTTGCCGGGTAGTCCCGAGAGCGGGTTGGCTCCCTTGGCAAGGGTCAGGTTACGTTCGGTTACCGCGCTGATAAAGCGGTTTACATCCAGGATGCCGGCATAGATGCCGTTCGCGGTGATGCATATGTTATCGATACGGCTGTCGATCTTGAGCATCTGGATGGTCCGGGCAGCATCATCGATTCTTGTGTTGGCTTCGATGGTGATCTCCACCGGGGTCATCAGATCCCTGATCTTTTTGGAATGATTGATATGGAACCCGAATCCGTGCTGCCCGATGATGTGCTCCTCCAGGAAGGTGGAACGGTTGACGATACCCACGGCAAGGCCATTGTCTACAACCGGCAGGACAAGCAGTTCCTTGTCGGCCTGAAAGCGTTTCAACACCTGATTGAGGTTATCACCTGGAAACACCGGTATGATCATTGCGGACACATCGCCGACATAATCTATCGCCATGGATTCTCGTGAATCAGCATCAGTGCTGTTTTGCATAAGACCGGGATCCGGGGAGAGCACGAGATTCAACCTGATATTTTCCTTCGCGCCGCCCCCCCCTGGTGAAGCGCTGCCGTGGGGGACTGCACCGCTCCTGAGAAACCTCTCGAACTGTTCGGCCTCCAAGGGCTTGGAAAAATAGTAGCCCTGAAGCTCATCACATTTCTTTTCTCTGAGAAATACCAGTTGCTCGTTTGTCTCCACCCCCTCGGCAATGACTTTGAGGTTGAGGGACTGCGCCATGGCTATAACAGCAGTGACAATAGCCGCGTCGTCAGGATCACTGGCAATGTCCATGACAAACGACCGGTCGATCTTTATGACGTCAATAGGAAGATGTTTGAGGTACGACAGGGAAGAATAGCCGGTGCCGAAATCGTCAATGGATATGCTTACCCCCAGTTCCTTGAGCTGAAGCAGCTTGAAAACCGTATTGTCGGGATCGTCCATTATGACACTCTCGGTCAGTTCGAGTTCAAGATAGAAAGGGTGCAATCCGGTTGCACCCAAGACGGATTTCACCAGCTCGACAAACCCATTGTCCCTCAGTTGCCGGGCCGAGATATTTACCGATACCTGCAGCAACGGCAGTCCAGCATTCTGCCACTCCCTGTTCTGCCGGCAGGCGGTCCTCAGCACCCACTCACCCAGTTTCAAGATCATGCCGTTTTCTTCGGCCACGGGGATAAACTGATCCGGGGGAATCAGGCCAAGTCCCGGACGGTTCCAGCGCAGAAGGGCCTCCATGCCCGTAATGTCATTGCCGTTGATGGCGAATTTGGGCTGATAGCAGAGGTAGAATTCTCCCTCTTCCAGGCCGCGCAGCATGTTAGTTTCGATCCTGTGCCGTTCCCGGGCCTTGCTGTTCAGGGCCGAAGAAAAAAAGTTGAAGCTGTTTGGCCCCTGGTCGCGGGCCTGGTTCATGGCTATGTGCGCGTTCTGAAGCAGGATATCCGCTGTCAGGCCGTCCTGGGGAAAACAGGCCACCCCGATGGATGCCGCGATCATCAGTTCCCCCTGTTCGATCTTCACCGGCTCGTTAAACTGGGCCTGGAGCTTTTGCAGCACCACGGTAATATCCGCCTCTACAAGCGGGCCTCCCAGCACGATGGCGAATTCATCCCTGGTAATGCGGGCCATGGTATCACTTTGGCGTAACGATGCCGTGAAACGTTCCGCGAGAGCCCTGACCACCGTGCTGCTGCCGCCGTGGCCGAGCACGTCGACGATGCTCGTAAAACCGGACAATCCCACGTAGATAACGACAGTAACACGGTTCTCACGGCTGTCCAGGGCAATAGCCTGGTTGAGCCTGTCAATGAAGAGGCTCTGGTTGGGCAACGAAGTTTCACTATCGTAATAGGCAAGCTGTTGGATCTCCTCCTCTGCCCTGAGGCGCTCCGAGATGTCCCGGACAATGGTAATGACGCATCTGTCCCCATTCAGCCCGATGATGCGTGCCGACAGGAGCCCGGTAATCAGTGTGCCATCCTTGGCTCGAAAGGTAACCTTCCGGTTGTCGGCCGATCCGTGCCGTTTCAGCAGGGCACCAAGCTCAAGGCGTTCCTCGGGAACATGCCAGAGATTAATCTGCTGCGGGGTCATGCCAAGGACCTCAACCTCGGAGTAGCCGCTCATCCGTATGAATCCGGCGTTAACTCGCAGAAATGCGCCGTCACTGAGCCGGTTGATGTTAATTGAATCTGGCGAGGCCTGGAAGACCTTGTAGAAGAGGTCCCTGGATCGTTTGATTTCGCGGCTGTAATACCTGATGAGAAAGAAGAGGACTGAGGCGGTAAAAAAGATGAAGAGGCTTCCCTTCATGATCGCGATATACCGGTAACTCGACGGCTGGTGGGGGAACATGAACATTAAAAGGTCGGACACAAATATCCAGGAAAGCCCCGCGATTAGATACAGTGTGATGATTTTGGCCGGCGAGAGTGCGGACTTCTCAGATTCGGCATAACCAGTCATTGGATTTCTCTCTGCAGCTCCAGACAAATATGTGCACTTGGCTTCGCAGGCATTACTATACACGTAATTAGATAATCAAATTGTAACAAGTAGGTGACAACTGGTTGTTATTTCAGTAACATAACCCACTTAATACAGAATATTGCCCTATCGACACATGCTATGTTATAGGTTGCCTTGCGCACAAATGGCAGCAAGCTCCAAGGACAGGTGCTAATGGAGGACGATTGAAAAAGGTGGATTGGAAAATTGAGGCCGTACCCCTCAATAAACTTAGAATCGAAACCCAATGCGAGGACATCAACCCGGCCGTGCCCTGTTATGCCGATGAACTCTATACGTTGCGCCACCTGGATGTATTCACCCAGGAAACGGTTCAACTGCTTTTGCAAATCCATCCAATCTATGTCCATAAACGAAAACACCTCTATGTAATTGCCGGTGCCCGCAGTTTCCGCATTGCTGCTGCATGCCTGGATCCTACCTGTGAAATCCCGGTAATAATCCTCGGCAAGAAAATTACGGAGGAGCACCTCCGCCACCTCCGTTACCTCGACCTTGCAGTTTCCCCCCTGCTTTTATCGCGCACGGGCAGGGCAGCAGATATGTACCAAAGCATCAACGTACCTGATCTGAGGGACCAGTCCTGGAAAAAACCGTTCAATGCGTCATTGAATGCCTTCGCCCGAATAATCGGCGTCAGCCCACCTGCCCTCTGCGAGTCCTCGCGTAAAAAAACCGATCCGCAGCAACCCTTGCCTGAGACCGAAGCATAATGAGGAAAACCCATACCGCAGAAGAACATGAAAGAGATGACTGGCCGGCGCTCCGGTCGATACTCGGGGCACATGGCCGCGACCTGAACATCCTGGAAGAATTGCGGCTGTTTATAGACCCGCCACCTCCCCTCTCCTCCTTCGCAATCATCGCAGAGAATCTGGCTGCCATACTGAAGAGGCTCCATACCCTCCTGATTTCCGGCAACAGAACGACGTCTGATTTACCCGGCAAAGTTTTCCAGTGGCTCATACTGTGCGAGTTCATAAATACCATCCGGAACGAAATCGAATCCTCGATCCCGGGATTCTGCAAAATTGGAAAAGAGCCATTCACTCCACCACTACGCGGCTACTATGGAACAAATCCCCTCAGCGTAGCTCTCTGGTGCAGGGTTTCCGATGCTGCCCTGCGTGAACGCTACCTTTTGCTGCAGTCATTTCTCTGCGCCTCCCATTACTACGCAAGTCTTTTCAGCGACACCAAACAGAAGCTTGTTGAGTCCGCAAAGGAAGGAGCTTGCCTGGCCGCCCGCAAACTTGCCAATCCTGAGTTTTCATCAAAACTTCTGGAGTTTCCGGCAGCTGTCGTGTCATTTCACAGTTATCGTGATCTGATTGATCCAATAGTCAAGGACCCCAAATCTGAATTCCATAACCTCGGTCATTTTTATGATTTGGCGATCGAGCGAAAAGCTGCACATGCCAGGACAAGATATGGGAAGAGTCTCAAAATTGATGATAATGACAATTACCCATATATTGAAGAATTGCCAGAAATCGATTTTTCTGAAGAATCAGAAGGAAAACCAGGAGATAAGATAAAAATATTCACTGTTACCGGAGTGGACCGTAGGACGCTCCAGGAGCAGGAACGGAACCTGTGCTCACCGTTGGAGTTTAATTCCCGGAGGTCAATGGTTGTACTTGAAAAACCTGGGCCTGACCCGTCGGGTGGACTAAGCCGCGGTCAGCAATTTTTGCAGGCAAAGGTCGTGTCATCTGTCATAAAAATGAAGAACCAGCGACTGGTAACTGACTGGGAGCGGCTGAATGCGCATGAGATCGAGACGTTTCTGTCCGGCATACTTCAGCTTTCTTCTCAGGAAGGAAATATTGCACGCGTTCCCTGCTGTGAACTGGCAGCTTTTCTGACGATTGTGTTCTGGATTTCCGCCAGCCCTGAATCGGTAAAAGAGTGTGACCTGCTACCGGGTGCGGCACGCCACGGCGAGGGGCTGGGCGTGCTGTGGGGGGACAGCTCGTCCCGTCACTGGGTTGTCAGGCCCCGGGTACCGCTGCAGTCGGTGGTGTCCCCGGCGGCACTGGAACGCCAGGCGCTCCCCCCGGCAGAGCGGTATACCCTGCCAATACCGGAACTTGCTGCACACGTCATGGAACGGCATCTTTCGCGCATCAAGCCCGGTTACGGGGCCGTAAAGATATTCGGCCGCAGCCTCGATGCATACCTTGTGGCCTCGGCCGAGTTTTTCAGCACTCTGCGAAAAGCAACGGGGGGGCGCCAGAACCTCCATCGGATCTCCCTGCACCTGCATTACATGATCGCCCGCCTGCCCAACCAGGACATTACCGTGGCCATGGCCATTACTGGCCGCAACGACCTGCTCGGAGCAGTACCGAACCACTACACCGCCATTTCCGTCACTACACTCGGCGGAACCTATAAGGAGGCCTGCACCGGGATCATGAACGATGCGGGCATGCAGCTGCACAAGGAGGGTGATGGGCCAGCAGCAGTCAGAAGCGACCGGTACGTCGGCAGCAGATTCGTGCCGAAGGACACGACCATCCTGAAGCTGGTCCGAGATATTCGGAACCGCCTGCAAACAGCTCGTGACAAAATCAGGAGCGGAAAAAGTTCCCCCCTGCTCCTGCACAACGATATCACCGTCTATACGGTCATGATGATCGGCTTTGCCACCGGCTATCGCGCCACCCGGGACCCACTGTTGCAGAAAGCCGAAATGGACCGGACAACGGGCTTCGGGGTAATTTCCGACAAAGATGGAGATGATCTCTATCATTCCAGGATCATCTGGCTTCCTGAGTTCTGCTTCAAGCAACTGGATCACTATCAGGAACACCTGTCCGTGTTTGAGAACTGGCTGTTCGCCCACAATCAGGAGCTCTTCTTCGCATCCCGCCAGAAAGAGGTTACCGGCCGGCGGTCCGAACGAAAAATCCCTTCCCTGTTCTTTGTCCGCAATGACATGCGGGCCATCGACATCAGACCCAAGTATATGCAGACGTTGCTGAAGATTCTCAATTACGACCTGCCAGTCAATGCCAACCGCCACTATCTGCGCACCAGCCTCCTCCAAAGGGGGTGTCCCGTCGAAGTGATCAATGCGTTCATGGGACACTGGGAGACAGGGGTAGAGCCGTGGGGCACCTATTCCGGCCTGTCGCCGTCGTCCTATCGCCGTGAGCTGTCACTACACCTGGTGATGCTGATGGAAGATGACCGCTGGAGGCTTGAGAGCGGACTTACGAGTGACCTATGGCAGCATTAGAACACCTCGGTCCCATATGGCAGCGCCTGCTCGGCAAGGAACCTGAGGAAACATCTGCCCATTTCGGGCTGTATTGCAAACGGGTCGAACTTCTCCGGAAACTGCCGCCCGCCATCGTCAGGTGTGACAGCAAGGCCTCACTGTCGCGCGAAGAGCTTGAAAACCTGCTGGCCCCGTTCAGCCGGGAAAATCCGGCCAGTACAGTCTCCTTTGTCACCCGTTTTCTTGCCAAAGGCCTGTCTGAAGGACGAAAAACCCTGGGGTGGCAGGTCGCCATCCCTCCGGTGCCCGTCAGCATCAAACGGGAACAGTCACGGTTCACCCCTGCCGGCTTTACCGATCTGGCCACCTTGCGGCACATTGAAGCTGAATTCATCGGCTCACTACGAAAATCTCCGGTTTTGTCCCGTGAACAACACCTTGGCCGGCTATTGTTATCAGCTATACTGTTCGGTGGCTTAATTCATAGGCAATGGCTGGAACCCTGGCTACAGGCCATCTCAGAGCGGAAGGTATTGATCCATGACACGATTCTGTGGATTGACATGGAGCGAGTCTGGCAACATCCCAGAAAGGAATCTGACGGTGATGGTGAGAGGGGCAGAAAAAGAAGCGCCGAGGCTCCCATAATAATGACCCGGCGCTGGATCGCTGATCCAGTGACCCGCTCCCTGATTCTTCAATGGCTGCAACTGCCGGGCGAGGGAGGTAAAAAGAAACGTAATCTGCCTAATGCATTCGACCTCGTGGCAATATACCTGAAGAATATCAGCCTCGCCAAGGAGTGTTTCCCGAATAATCTGAAACAACTGCTCAGCATGGCTGAAATCCGGCTTGGGCTGGTGGTTCCATCTTATCTAGCCTCATATGCTGCCGGAGATATCGTGTCGGTTTCCGTTCCTGCGGAAACCTGGGCCCGGCTTCTGTCCGGCAAGGCCGTCCTCCGGCAGGCAACCAGAGATTCAGAAAATGAGACAAAGCCTTTTGTCTCGACCCAGGTACCACCGGAGCGAAAATTTCATTCGACTATGGTTACTCCTGATGACCAGCGGGAACTCCTGAGCCGGCTTCGCAAGCTATTTTCCAGAGCCAGGGGTATCAGACAGAGCATCCCCGGCCTGCTGGGCGAAATTGCGCTTTTCATCAAGGAGAATGCAGCCCAATTATGTCCGCTGACCCTATTCCTGGCCAGATGGTCAGAACACCTTCTGTCCGACAAGGGGCGAAATAAACCATCTACTGTCGAAAGATACCTTGGTTCTGTGGCCGTAAAACTTCTTGCAGTATTTGAGAATGAGGATCTCCTGGAACTGGAGTCAGCTGACTTCCTAGAATATTACGACAGGATCCTAGAGACGGTTTCCAGTGATGATGAGAGGGGCTATGCCCTGAAAACCTTGGGACGATTCCACAGGTTTCTGGTTCTTCAGTACGGGGTAGCAAATCTGTATTCGGGATATTTCAGCAGGAGGACCGGGCCTCCGGAAATGTCGGTAAATGCCAACTTAGTAAGCCAGACTGAATTTGACCGCCTGAAAACCGTTCTTGGTTTTGAAGACAATAACAGGCCCAGAACTGCCACGGCTTGTCTGCTTGTCGCCATATTGGGTTTTCGATGCGGCTTGCGGCGCAACGAGGTCCTGTTTTTGCGGGTTCGAGATATCATGGGGCGACGTATGCCCGAACTCGTCCTTCGGCCCACCAGCAAGAGAGGGCTAAAAACATCCGGATCATCGCGGAGAATCCCTCTTCATGCCCTTCTGCCACCTGACGAAATGATCATGTTGCAGGAATGGCTCAGACAGCACGAATTGTTGGAAAAAGAGGCCCTGCTTTTCGCGGTGGAAGGCAGACCGATGGAACCGATGCCCGAGTCAAGCCTGACCAGTCCGATAAGAGAGGCTCTTCACCAGGTAACAGGCGATCATACCCTGAGTTTCCATGTCCTGCGCCACTCTTTTGCGTCTTGGCTTTTGGTGCGACTGGCTGGAAATGCTACAGACCTGCGATCAGCTGCACAATTTCTGGATCATCCTGAATTCCAGGACAACCGGGTCATGGCCTTGAGGAGGGCCTTACTGGGAAACGAGCATCTTGGCAGGCCGGCAGCTTTTGCTGTATCCAGCCTTTGTGGGCATGCAGAATTGTCCACCACATTTACAAGCTACCTCCATATGTGCGACTGGCTGCTAAGCCGAGCAGTGTCCGATCCGTCAGTTCTTCCGAAAGTCGATGTTGATTTGTTGGTGGGAGTGACAGCATTATCACGGGCAACTATCTACCGAACCGTTAAGAATGGAGATATGAGACAGTTTTCGGGATGGCCAGTTCTTTTTCATAGTTTGCTGGCAAAAAACGGGATGCACTACGGGGATCCACTGTTGCTATCGGCAAAAGTGCCCGAATCAGGCAGAATAAAATTCACCGAAGAAAAGGTTTCACCCCAATCGTGGTTTGCAATTGAAAAAGCCCTCAAGATGTATCAGGTAATGAAAACTCCCGTTTCCGAAATTGCAGAAAGACTACAATTGCCGCAGGAAACCCTTGAAAGGTGGTTTGCGGCGGCGCGTTACATAGCAAACCTGAAAGTTACCGAAAAACATAACTCTTACCGGCACCGGACTGTTGCAATGCATCTGGAGCTTGTAGGTCACGATGATGAAGGCCGGGAATTATGGGGCCATAAGCCCGGGGCGGCAGCGAATATTTATTTTCGGCAACCTAAACGAAAACCCGCAGGTTCTAGGAAACAGCTTCGTCCGCTAACACAAAAATGGAAAAAGTCGATCAGCCAGTCATTACATCCGGAACGGTTCCCGGTCGAACCGAGGCTTGATGTGGAACGAAAACTACTGAATCGTTACATGACCGCTTTTGAAAAATTGCCACCCCATAAGCAGGAAAAAGTGCTCCTATTTGTTGACTACTTTTGCGAATGCTATTGCCGAAATTCGGGTGGCCTCTGGCACAGCGCCCCGACATGGGCCAAACATCACCTTGAGGTATTGGGCATGCTCGGTGTACCGGCTGGCAATATTGAACTCGCCGATTTCAAGACAGAAGATGAGAAGCCGGCAGAAATATTGGCTCGCCGCAAGAGTTGGGAAGAAAAACTGGGCGTTAAAGGCATGTCCTGGCATAGCGCCGAGGAACGGCGCAGCATGAAACGCTTTGGCTGCGGCATCAGCATACGGGATGTGGTAACCGTTGGCGGCAGGCGCAAGGCGTCATATGCCTTTCGCTATGCGATGTACATTCTTCGGATCGGGTATTGGGATTGGCCTTCTGGCTCTCGAAATCCGGATCATCCAGCACCACAGTAACGTAACTGCTCCCCCAAGATTTACCGGACACCCTCCTGATATATATAGTAGGAGGATTCAAACATGACACATAACATTTGCAAGACCGTGGGGAGTAGAAAGAAGGCAGATGCCAACGTAGAAATCCAGCAACAACTTTTTGAAATGGACGTGCCAGAGAACGTCCCATTGCAACCAACAGTTACAAAGGTCTACTCTGCCGGCCGCGTGTATCAGATTCCGGTTGCCGACCTGAATCCGGACCCGGAACAGCCCCGCAAGTACTGTGAGCAAAAGGAACTGGAGTCTTTGGCCCAGTCGCTAAGCGAGCAGGGTGTTATCGTCCCGATTATTTTCAGGGTTGATGATGATGGCAAACTTGTGCTTGTCGCCGGTGAGCGCCGCTGGCGTGCGGCGGCCATAGCAGGACTGGACAAACTTCCAGCCATACTCAACTCCAAGGGGAGCCCGGAACTGGTTTCTCTCATCGAGAACGTAAGCCGTTGCAACCTCAATCCCGTCGAACTGTCAGAAGCCCTCAATCATCTCAAGAGAGACAAAGGCATGATTGATGCTGATCTCACAAAAATCTTCGGATGGGCATCATCAACGATATCGGAGATTCGATCACTTCGGAAACTGCCAGCCAGCGTCCGGGATGACTGCAGGATGCGCTCCGATGTGCCCATGGACGTCTTGGTTCTCATCGCCAGAAAAGTGGAATGATGCTGCGGCCGGCGAGGGCCAGGGGGAATCCCAGTACATTTGGATCGGCTGCGATCTGGCGGGACGTGATGACGGCGCAGGAGTCGCGCCAGGTCTGCAATACCTGCAGCAGGAGCGGCTTGTGCGGAGCCTTGCGCTTGGTGGCGTCGCTCCAGGTCGGGCCGGTGGTGCGGTTGAGGGAGGCGAAGTGTTTGATGGAGGTGGTGAGGTCTGTCAAACTACACCGTATCTCGAAGCGTCTTCCAATGTGCAGAATCCTTCATTACAACAGTATCAAAGTAATGTACCAGTTGTTCGTATGTCGATTTTGTTTCTTGCAGAGAAATAGGAGTCTTTAAATGAGCATGAGCCCAAGCTACAAGCTCCTCAAAACGATCAAGTGTACATGAAATCTTGCGGCCGTGACTTTTATGTATTTCATAGGGCAACAAAATATGCGGCATAGGTTCTGGAACATGTTCAAAAATGTAATCCACACCCGAAATAAGCATGTCATCTTCAAAAACCAATCGATCAGCATTCAATTCTTCTGGAAAGATCATAAGTGGAATCAATAACCTGCGATTCCACATTGTATGATGTGTTTTCGACTCAATTGCATACATCAGTGTCTCCTGATCTATTTCCAATTTTTTGCCATCTTTTTGAACCTCGATCAATTGAAGCAACAGGGATTTCCTTTTCAAGCCATGTTCCTTAATATCTCTGGTGATGTACCTGATGCCATGCCGAGCATCCTTACACCATTCTTGAACACAGATAGGTGTTTCGTAGGGGTGAGCTAAAACAAGATTTTCTTCTGTTGGTTCAATTATTGCTGATCGACTTCTCTCATTTAATATAACTACATCTTTCATAATTGCCTGACGATACGTAGCTTCGACTACCTTATCATTTGTCCTCACATCGCAACGAAGATCCATCCATGCATCTGATACTTCGAAGGATAGTTCCTGCCAAAATCCTTGATCAGCACTATTGTCCGATTTTTCAGCCCAGATTTTAGCCAACAAAGAGAGTTCGGCCTTTTGCTCCTCTAATAATTTACTTTTGTTTCTTTCTACCCACAACTGGACATTCTTTGGGACTAGTTCAGCTATTTTTTCTCTGCCTTCAGAAGTCAGCCCATTACGGTTAAAAGTGAGCCAATCACCAGCTTTACCAGCATACAGATCAAGTTCATAGTTAATGAAGTAGTAAGAACCGATTTTTGCATCTTTGACAACTTGCCCACGATAACTGAGTTCGGCGGCGTGCCTTCGACTACTGGCAGTGTCGAATGTCATGGCAAATTTACTATTGGTATCGCAAAAAAAATCATTACTCTCAGCCATCCCATTATGTTGCCCATCGCTACGTAAAACCTGATCATGGTAGTTTTTAAACTCCCAATTCACGGCTATTGGCGAATGTCTTGCAAAATTATTAATTGCATCAATTATTTTCCACGCCGATAAAGACATCTCTTTATCAAGTAATTCGTCATAATTTTCTAGTGCCAGGTTCGTAAGGCGCTGGTCGCTTGCTATTGAATGACCAAACGGCGATGAATCAGTAATTAATGCAAAACGTAGCGTTGTCCCCATACGCCTTAAATATGCATTATCTACTCGCTCCACGGTAACCAAGCCACGCTTTGCTCCAGTGGGACTATGCAAAGTAATGTCTAGTGCTTCGTGGGTATAAAAACATTTCGTTTCAATCTGCACAACATCTGTTCGCATAAAGACACTTTGCAGACCAATACCAAAAGTGCCGGACGGCTGCATCCATTCCGGAATCGCCTCGATTAATGTTTGACGCTTCGTATTACTTGAGGATCCTGCAATATTCATCAGATAGGGCAAATCCTCCTGACAAATGCCAACTCCTTGATCAACAATTGTAAATTGCCACATTATTTTACCAGCACTGACAGGAGGTTCAGGATTTTCAACTCGTTCAAGATATACGGATATAGGAAATTGTTTTAGATAATCATCAGAAATCTTGTCTGGCTTTACATCAATAACCTTTTTCTCACTCTGCGAAGTCAGCCAGGTACGTATTAACGTAGCGTCCACTGCATTTTGTAAAAGTTCCCTCACTACATCTTCACGTTGATAAAGATTTTCCCCTCTCAAAAGGGTCATTACTCTGTTGGAGTTAAGTGAAAATTCCGGTCTTTTGCCCGGCTTAGTAATAAGATGTCTACCTGCAATTTCGACTTTTATCGTCCCAAGCGTTGGTAGTAAGCCCAATTTAGATGATGGTGCTATATCAAGCCAGCAAGCCATTTGGTTTTGCATTTCTTCACGCAAATAATCAAGCCAGCGCCATTGTTCGACATACCCTTCGATAGAATCACATACCGCCACAATTTCTATGCGCTCTGGATTTAAGCAGAAATTTCGAATACTGCTGTGCTTGTCTTCGTGCGCTCTACTTAAGGCAGGACGACTATTTCCTGATATTCGCTGCATGACCGGACAGAAGCGATTGTCGTCCAGATCCAGCAGATCACCTAGACGTAATAGGCATGCAATAAAGCGTGGATGGCAATCATCATTTGCCATACCAACTTCTTTGTGTGGAAGTTGTTTTAAAATATCAGCGAATGTTGCACCATGCATGGCACAAATCCTGCCAAGCCAGCGGAATAATCTTTTTGGAATCAATTCAGTACGAGGTGAACTTAAACCGAGCTCTTGCCATGGGTCATTTATAGACTTTTCCGACCTACTGGCATGTTGCCGACGAAACCACTCTGCCATGAGCAAGCGAAACTTTTCAACAGCATCTAACGGAGTATCCGCTCCAGCAAACATCTCAGCGACTGAGTTTCCTATGAAATATCCGGCAAATTTTTGTAACTCATGGCCATCTTCGGCTGCAACTTGCCTGCGATACGCCTGGAATTCAGGATTATCCAAAGCATCCATTAATGCTTGCTGAGGGATAATCATACCGATATCATGCCAGTATGCAGCTTCAAATAGCAGCCATATATCTGTTGCGCTGAGCAATTTGACACGATCCTCACCAAGTATCCGTTCAATATTTATCAATATCTGGTCACTATGAGATTGATCATGACGGCTATAATGGGGGAACAGTTGTCCGACAGCCTGAAGTGCTTTCGGAATGAGTTTCTGATCGAAACTCCATTGGCTTTCCAAAAGCTTGAGGTTTGGTGCTTTGGTTAGCTCTTCAAAGTATTTTTGCATGATATCAGACATTTTATTTTCCTTTATTGAACCATTAGATCCCCTGCGAATCCAGCACATAATATTTAACTACACGTCACCTATGCTCCCGCTACAACAATCGTCATCTCAAACATAAACTCTAAATACAGCAACTCGTACGGACTTCTCGCAACTACACCCCAGATAATACCACCCCGCCGATCATCCTCAAACATCTCCACCGGCATCGGATACCTGAGCCGTCACACCATCTTGATCGGCCGGTCGCTCCCATAACTAACCATATCCACCGGCTCCAGACAGGTAAACGGCACAGTGACATTGTTCCGTCTTTGCACTTGATGGTGAATCAGGTTATGCCCATCCAAGTGATGCCGGGCGCTAACATAAACAAAAACCGCCTGTCAGCAACAAGCAGACAAAGGCGGTTCTCGATCCAAACAATATTTTTCAAGGGTACATAACCCATCCCCTCACCCTCCACAAAACCTATGAAATTACAATATGTTGATACACTCCTTTGCTTCCAAAGTCAATTAGGATCCCCAAACCATGGGAGAGTTAAAACAATTAAGGTTTGATACATCATTTCAAGCCTTGTCCCCCACAATCTGAATCCGCCTCGCCACGTCCCAAAAAAAATCGTGGGACCAGATGGCCAACATCTGTTGATCCTTGACGAACGGCGCCACGTCCTTGCGAGCCTGATTTACATCAAGTCGGTCAATGGCCTCGTACAACAGATCGGTAAACGCTGTCGGCGATAGAATCTGGTCCCCGCTCCAGTGACCGGTCTGCCGCATCCGCTGCTCAAGATGGGCAAGATGCAACTGCGGGTGGTAGGCGGCATACCAGACAAGGTCGTACCAGTCGCGCCCCTTGACCCGGTTTTTCCACCTGCGGAAGAGAATCGCATGCATCTTGCCGGCAAACAGGTCTGGAAGAGAGTAGCACCGCACGGCAAAGGGGATCGGATTGAGCAGGTAGCGGGTCTCGGTTGCAAAGCCGGGCGGCGGATCGGTGTCCACTTCGAGCTTTACCTTCAGCACCTGTCCGGCAGAAATCTGCCCCGCGATCTCTTCTCCGGCCTCGATGACCAGCAGTTCGTTGCGGGTGTTCGCCTTGAGAAAGGCAGACTGGACTGCTGACTCCACTGCCTTTTCAACCTTCTCTACCCGGACATTGAAGCCGAAGGCCAGAAGCTCTTCCTCCAGCGAAGCGGTATACCTGTTCAGGTCAAAGTTCGGTGACGCGGTTAGCAGGGAAAAGTCCAGGTCCTCGGAGAACCGGTCAAGTCCGTAGAGAATGCGCAGGGCCGTGCCCCCGTAAAAGGCCGCATGCTCGAAAAACTTGGCACGCCAGAGTCCGAGCAGCGCCACCTCCTGGATGATCTCCCTCAAGGCCCTGACTGAATCGTCAACGCTCTTCGGCTCGTATTTGGCAAGCATGCGGGCAATGGCTTCGTGCATCTTCAGGCCTCCTTCCAGCTCTTGCACAGGCGCCCGACCAGATCGGCCAACAGCTTCACCCGCCGGGAGCGGTAGTGTCGGGCGATCTCCGCCAGCCTAGCCGCATCGAGCCCGCGCAAGCTGGCTGGGTCGATGCGAAGATTGTCCAGCAGGTAGCCGTGCAACTCCTTCTGAGTGGTGATGCCGGCGCCGCGCTCCGCAACGATCCGGTCAGCCAAGGCCTTTTCCGGAATGGCGATCAGAAAAGAGCGTCCGGCCACTTCAACCCGGTCCATGCCGGTGCGAAACGCTTCCATGGGGATCATCCGGTAAGAAAACATGCCTACCGGTGTATCAAAGCTCCGTGAGCGGCCGCAGGTCACCGAGGTCACCGTCTCCGCCCGCTCCGGCGTCAGGCCGTAGTAATGTAGCGCATATTCGAGGGAAACATAAGACGGGCCATAGATGAGGTTGGCAAGCAGCTCCCTGCAGTATGGTTGCCTGCGCTGCGACTCTCCGAGGACATAGAGTCCCTTCTTGACGCGAATGATAGTACCCTTGGCCAGCAGGCTGGATATCTTCATGCGCGGCTGGGCATAATCCGCGAGAGCCCCCAGAAGGGTCTGGTAGTCGAACTCCTCATAAGGAATATTGTTGAACAGGAGGGTATTCATCATTTTCCATCTCCAGGGCGATGAATGTCATGTAGCATTATTATACTTAGTATGTCTATAAATACTAGACTTACTATACTGATAACCAACACAATAATAAACGACAAGAGATTTCATATATTTTTCTTATCTACCACCTCGCTGACAATCGGTAATTCCGTATTGCCTGGTCTTGCCACACCCGCCCGAAAGGCAAAATTCTGCTTATTGCCTATTCCCGCAGCAAGACAAAATTATCCAGCTCAGTATCGTATACCCACCAGCCACCCTCGATGTGGATATTGATCCAAGTTTTCTTTTTCATCGGCCCCTCAACCTGGGTGTGCGCAAAAATCTGCTTTACCCTCGGGTCTGGCGGATAGGCTGGCTCCCAACGTGGGTCGAACCAGAAGATACCGCCGTAGTGGTGAATGCCACCCCTCATCCGGCCAACATGAAACAGGGGACCGGTTGACGGTGCCGCCAGTTCCCGGGCAAACTCACGATTGAGCCATTCTGCTATTGCCAGCGGATCGCCACTGTCCAGAGGAAGGTCAGGCAGGTCTGCCAGGGCGGTTGACAGTCCCGCATGGGTGCAGAGCCAGCCGTCAACGGCATGGGCGGCCTTAAAGCGTTGCCTGGCATTCTGGTAGCGCTCCTCGAATACATCCAGCGCCATCAGGTGGCCCTGTATTGCATACCGCTCGGCAAGGAATTCGCTGCGCGCAACATATTCATGTGCATCCAAGGTTGTGAACCTGGTGAAGCACACCCAAGGCCTCTCCGGTAGGTATGCCAGATCGTGATTGCCCCATACCAGTGTGGTGTCAGAGCTTAGGAGCAGATCCAGACATGACAGTTCTTCCTCCAGGGTGGTGTGGGGATCCCGGGAATCCACGAGATCACCTAGTGCGACATGCTCCACATCGGGCTTGTACGCAAGGAAAGCGCGGGCCATTGCCATATTACCGTGTATGTCGCCTATTATGATTGCCATCAGTACCCGGTCTCCGGCTCAGGGCTGGTGTTGGGGGTGCCAAACCTGACAAGCATGCGGTTTCTCACCTCAGCCAGGTTGGTGCCATCATAGCGTACAACATTTGGGTGGCTGAATCCGGCATTATGATCATTGGCGGGCATAATCACCAATCCCCGGGGCCGATGCTCCAACCAAGCCGTGATGTAGTCCGGCCAATCGTCCACCAGGACCGCACCATAGACAAGACCCTTGTTATGGGTAATCGTGACGCCGTCCATATAGTTCGCCAGGTGCCGATTGCACCACTCCACTTTTTCGGCCCATGCGGCATGCTTCGACGATGGCCCCTTGGTGAGCACCACTATGGAGTAGCCGATCTCCTTGGCAAGGTCCAGCACATCCCAGCCGAGTTTTAGTTTCCCCAGTCGGAGCCACCACCCCACCTGCGAGGTGATCACGTGACGCCGTGCTTCGATGTAGGGGATATCGGCATACAGAACTGGCGGCGGTTCATATGGCGATGCAAGTCGCTGGAGGTCCCGCAACAGCTGGCCGCTGTAATCAACCAAGGTGTCGTCGAGATCGAATAAGGCAATCATATTGTTGTTCATAGCAGCTCCTTTATCAGTCTACGGAAACTTCCAGGGTATATCGGCATTTCCAGTGGTTTGACGCTGGTGTAATGACACACAAAGTCATCAACTTGTTTCTCGACGTGATAGTGCCCAAAATGCCAAGTACAGAAAGTAATTCGCTCACAAATCTCCTGTAGCATTGTTTCCGTTCGATCAGCTGGACGCGAATCGGTCAAGAAGTCGGCCCTCCTGCTTGCCGGACAGGTGTGGGTGATCACCTAGTCCACGCACCAGCCGCACTTTTCCAGGTTATGGTAGGCGTTTGCCAGATCCTCCGGGCTGGGAATTTCTTCCGGCCACCAGTTGATCCCTTCCTTGCGGCCCGTTGTAACGTGATATATGCCATCACACACTATCTTCTCCGGTTCCTTGTCGTGGCTGCTTGCCCCGCCAAAAGCCAAAAAGGTCGTGCCGTCGATGGTGAAGATCTCGCCTCGCTTGAGGTAATATACGTTTTTGCGGATCTGGTATGCTTTGCCGCCAAATATCTCCACCACTGGGAATTCGCCACCGAATAGGCGAGCAAAATTCTCATGGTTGCCGTCAACAGCGAGCCACAGCACCCGCTGGCGCAGGCGAGATTCCAAGAAGTAGTCCTCCTCTCGCCGGTGCCTGTCATTGGTGTGGTAGTCATGATACCAGACGCCGCCAAAATCGCCGCAGCACAGGACGATGTCACCCTGTTTGGCTGGGCTGAATTTCCGGGAGGATACATGGTAGGCGGTTTCTCCTCCATGGAGATCGCCGGTGATATAGATCATGGTTGCCTCTTAACTTGTGTATAACGGTCGGTTTCAATGCTACAGTTCGGTTCCAGATTTTGGACGCAGATGTTCTTTACAACCATTCTGTTGTCCATCGCATTTATCCAAATTGTAATGACTTGGAGTTATGCATATTCTCACCATTTAACTGCTTCAGGTTCGGTCGCCATTGCAGTGCTGCACGGTTGAAACGTGCGAATCGTTGCCAATCAGGGCGGTCCTGAAACACCTGCCTTTCAACGTCGAGCCCTGCACTCACTCGATCTGAGAGCGCAACTGCCTCGGCAACGGTCATGATCGGTATCCGACTCCGGCTTTTGCCCCTGCGCCAGGTCCATATATATCGTAGTGCTACCCCGGCATCCATGCAGACGGAATCAAGCTTTTTCAAGTGAGATGCCAGGACTTCCAGGGTCAGGTCATCGTGGTCCAGCACGTAGCCTGCAGTTTCACGCCGCCCACCCACCATGCCAACCGTTTTGATTTTGCCAACATCGTGAAAAAGAGCGCCGACAATACCCAATTCGAGCATTGCTGTGGGGAACTCGTTGTAGCGAGCCATCATGGAGGCACAGGCAAGGCTGTGCTCCAGCAGACCGCCACCATGGCTGTGATGATGGCTGCCACTGGCCGGAAGGGAAACGAATGGAAAGCATATGGAATCGTCCGCCAGAACATTCGACACAAAATCCTGCAACACCGGACTGCCAACGGCCATCACGGTCTCCTGCAATCGGTCTAGGAGAATCGCAATAGGACATATGCTCTGCGGTATCAGAGCAATCGAATTTGCCGTCCTTTCTTTGAGAGTGGCCATTTTATGGATATGAATGACAACCCCATGTCGGAGAGTACAGACTTTTCCGGTAACTTCAACGCATTCAAGATCCTTGAACTCAGTTGGGCCATGGTAGCGTTCCGGCCATGCAATGGCCTTCATTGTCCCGCTGTAGTCTTCCAGATGGCAGGCATGGTAAACGGAACCATTGGCAGCCAAGCGGCGAAATGGCTCCCGGATACGGTAAACACCAGTGAAAGCAGAGGGATGTTCATGCTTCAAATCACGGATTAGCATGGGTTCCTCCATTGCCGGAAAGAAACAGCTCGAACGCGGAGCCATCCCTACGGGTGAGGTTGGGGACAAAACGCGAATAGACCGTGAACAGCATGCGGGTGTTGACATGCCCCATCTGGCGCGCGATCCACTCAGGATTTTCTCCCGAGGCAAGCCAGAGGGTTGCGGCGGTATGCCGTGTCTGGTACGGGCGCCGGGGTTTAAGCCCGAGAAGACGCAGTGTCGGGTACCAGATCCTTCTGGTAATATTCCGATGTTGGAGCGGTGCGCCGGTCCGGGTGCAGAACACGAATTTTCCCATGCGCCCGGAAACGTCATGCTGCTCTTTGAGCGCTTGGTACACCAGCGATGACATGACAATTGACCGCACTGATTCGGGTGTTTTTGTCGTGTCCACTTTTCCATCTACAACCGTTTCCCGGACCAATATCTGGCGATGCTCAAAGTCAACGTATTCCCACTTGAGGCCATCGATTTCGGCTGTTCTCATGCCGGTATAAAATCGGACAATATAGTAGCTCCTGAAGTCGGCGCGCACATTGTCAAGGAAGATGCGCACCTGTTCGAAGGAGAAAGGATCTACATCTGATTTGGATACACGTAGCTGTTTGATTCCGTTGAACTGTGTGGTAAAGTCGTAACGGTCAGCTGCCTCTGCCAATATCATGCGCATTGTCGTAAGGATATGATTTATCCGGTCAGGCGAAAGTCCTTTCTTTCCGTTTTCAACTTTGGCGAGCGAGGAACGGAATTTAAGGATGTCTGCCTTGGTTATGCAGCTGACTTCTTTTTTACCGAATACCTGTATTAGATGCTTATTCAGGTTTGTTTTTGTCGTCTTTCGATACGAATTCTTCCATCGAACAGTGTTTTCTTCATACCATTCCCAGCAGAACTTTTCAAACAGTGGCGAATTGCCTGGCGTTAAACCTGCAGGTTCCGCCTCATCCGGATCTGTGGTACGCAACTTCTGCGCCATCGGCGAATTGGTAAAATAATTTGCGTAGTCGAAAGTCCCCAAGGTGATCTCGGCCTCGATACGCTTTAACACCTTCTCCATCTTCTTCCGGTTTTCGTTGGTGTCCGGCAGCGTTGTTAACTCCCGGCACCGCAATCCCTGGTACCTGAAGTCGAACATCAACTGTCCGCTTTCTTTCCTTACCCTGATGCTACCCATGGCAAACCCCTCCCCTCGCAAGCGGTATCAATGGGTTTTCTTCCACAGAACGCCTGCTCATATCGCGTTCGATTGTCTCCCATACGTAAAGGATTTTCCTCCGACCAAACGGGCGGATGTAATGGACTCCTTCCAGAAGAACGGAATCCTTCAGGTTTTCCCGGATGTACCGAGGGTCATAGTGCAGCCTGCCTGCCAGCTCTTCCGTCGTGATGTACGTCGTAATTGCCATATGCAACCTCCTTGAGTAATGTTAACCCATATTGCCACGCTTATTTATTCTTGTCAAGAATATTATTCTTATCATTTAATTTTATTCTTGTGGCTCCGATATAAGCGCAGTAATATGCAGAGGATCAAAGATATCTGGAGTGAATAATGATACGTTTTCGATTAAAGGAATTAATTCTGGACGCAGAATTCAGATCGGGAAAGAGGATAACTCTTAGCAGTATTGCCGCCTCAACAGGAGTCAAACAACCGACATTGTCGAAAATCGCAGGAACCCGCGGCTATAACACAACAACGGACAATATCGACAAGCTGTGTCGCTATTTCGGATGCAATGTAGGCGACATCATGGAATATGTTCCTGATGAAAAATTGTCAGGAGAGGGTCCGCCCAAGGCATAACCGTTTGTGCCCGCATATTGTGGGCACAGATTATATCTCCGTGCCCACGTTTTTGCTATTATGCTGTTTTATTTTACTTTTTTTACAACACTTATGGGCACATAGGGCAGGAGCCATTAAATGGATGCATCATAACCGCAACAAACTAAGGGCACAGCGGGTAGTGATCAAAACGGTTAATAATGGCAGGTAAGACAAAAACGAGATGGGCACGATTTGGGCACAGGATGGGCACAGACTTGACTGCAATGGTGGGGAATCAGATTTTGACGGAGTAAGTCAGGTAATTCGAGTAAGGCCACTACAAACGCAACACCTTGTTTTTGCAATATAAAACGGGCCAGGTAACTTTACCTGGCCCGTCAAATTTTATGGTGGGCGCTACTGGGATTGAACCAGTGAC
>MTLD01001116.1_pt2 | contig 40441 bp, 41 predicted proteins | sample 1982471 | NCBI WGS metagenome assembly MTLD01 (sample SAMN05712604, study PRJNA340218) | biofilm metagenome | isolation source: sample SPM anode biofilm adapted to -50 mV | place: USA | collected 2012-02-03 | reverse complement strand
AACTGTTACCTATCTCCCCAGTCTATACACCCTTGAAGGGGGAGGAGCAAGAAAGTCAAAAACTTGCACGATTCGATTCTGCTATTATCTCAAGAAGACCATTGAACGGTTTTGCGTACCTAACATCTGTGCTACTATCAGGCCCACACCACAGGGACACACCATGATCGAGCTGGACCATTTACATATCGAGCTTTCGGGCATGAACCTGATTGAGGCCAGCGCCGGGACCGGGAAGACCTATGCCATTGCCTGCCTGTATCTGCGCCTGCTGATGGAGAAGGAGCTTTCGCCGGAGCAGATCCTGGTGGTGACCTATACCGAAGCTGCCACAAAGGAACTGCGCGGCAGGATTCGCAGCCGGATTCGGGAGGCGCTGGCGGTTATGGACGGAACCGCAACCGAAGACGCCTTTTTGATCGGGCTGCGCGACATTGCCGACGGAATGGATGCCGGAAGAGGCGGAGCCAGGGAACAGTTCAACCGGGCACTGACATCCTTCGATACCGCTGCGATCTTCACCATTCACGGTTTCTGCCTGCGCGCTTTGCAGGATAACGCTTTTGAAAGCGGTTCGCTGTATGACACCGAACTGGTGGCCGATCAGACCGCGCTGGTGCGGGAAGTCGTGGATGACTTCTGGCGCATGCGGTTTTTCAGCGAGCCTGCGCCGCTTTTGGGCTATGCGTTACGCAATGGGTTCACCTGCGATTATTTCATGGGGTTTCTCAGGGAGATGTGGGCCAATCCCCGGCTGAAGATCATTCCCTGGTTTGATGCGCCCGATATCGAGGCCATTGAGAATGTTTGCCGCTCGCTGTACGGGAAAGTGCGGGACCTTTGGAAAACGTCCGGGGCGGAAATCAGGGAACTTATAACCACCGACAAAGGGCTGGGGCGCGCTGCCGAGACCTACCGGCCTGATCTGCTTCCCGATCTGTTTGCCGGTATGGACGCTTTTGCGGCCGGTGACAATCCCTACGATCTTTTTAACGGTTTTGAAAAGTTCTGCGCTGCATGGATAGAAAAAAAGAAAATGAAGAAGTACTCCCCACCGCAGCACAGTTTTTTCGACCATTGCCAGGAGTTGTCGGACGGCGTTCATCAGCGCTTTCTGGCGCTGCGGGCGGAGTTGGTCCAGTTCAGCCGGGACCGGCTGCCGGTGCGGAAGCGGGAGCGCAACATCCGTTTCTTCGACGACCTGCTGAACGACGTGTATGAGGCGCTGAACGGTGAGAATGGCCCGGCCTTTGCCGCAACCCTCAGGGGAAAATATCAGGCAGCCCTGATCGATGAATTCCAGGACACCGATCCGGTTCAGTACGACATTTTCAGGAAGATGTACGCTTCCACCGATTGCCCGCTGTTTCTCATCGGCGATCCGAAACAGGCCATTTACAGCTTTCGCGGGGCCGATATCTTTGCCTATATGCAGGCCAGCCGCGATGTGCCGGAGGAGAGGCGCTTTACGTTGACCGGCAATTGGCGCTCGACGCCGCGCCTTTTGGCTGCGTTCAACACGGTTTTCGACAACACACGGCAGCCGTTCGTGTATGACCGGATCGGGTATCATCCGATTTCATCGGGCAGGCCGGATAGCGGGAAGCAGCTGACAATTGACGATGGCGATGCCAGTGGATTGCAGGTGTGGTACATGCCTGCAGGTGATGACGGAAAACCGCTTAACGTGGGCAGCGCCACTGATCTGGTGCCTCCGGCAGTTGCCGGGGAGATCGTCCGGCTGCTGCACCAGGGGAAAGAAGGCACGGCGCTCATCGGCGACCGGCCAATAGCTCCCTGGGATATTGCGGTCATTGTGCGCAGCCACCGTCAGGCCGCTTTGATTCAGGATGCCTTGCGGAGCCTGGGCATTCCCAGCGTCATGCGCAGCGACACGAGCATCTTTGCCACCGACGAGGCCCGCCAGGTCTTTACGCTGCTGCGCGCCCTGGCTGATCCGGGGAACGAGATGCAGGTGCGGGCCGCCCTGGTGACCGATATCCTGGGCAGGTCGGGCAACGACATTGCCGCGTTGAACGAGGATGAAACGGCCTGGGAGACGTGCCTGGAGCTGTTTCGCGAATGTCATCACATGTGGCTCGACCGGGGTTTCATGGTCATGAGCCAGTTCCTGATGGCTCGCGAAGGTGTTCGCGGGCGGCTGTTGCGCCACCCTGACGGCGAGCGGCGCCTGACCAATCTGCTGCACTGTTTCGACCTGATTCATAATAAAGCCCATGGGAGCGGCGTGGGCATGGAGGCGCTGATTACCTGGTTTGGCGAGCGCATTGCCACCAACGATCAGGGCGACGAATACCAGATCCGGCTGGAAACCGACGAGAAGGCGGTCAAGATTGTCACGATCCATGTTTCCAAGGGTCTTGAATACCCCATTGTATTCTGTCCCTTCATGTGGGGCGGTGTGCGGGGCGGCGACGAGGTGGTTGGCTTTCACGATGATTTCACCATGGTCAAGGACTTCGGCTCTCCCGATTACGGGGCGCACCGGGTGCTGGCGCAGAAGGAGGCGCTTGCCGAAAACCTGCGGCTGCTGTATGTGGCCCTTACCAGGGCGCAATACCGCTGTTATCTCTGTGCCGGGAAGATCATCGACAAGACAAACAAAAACCGCCCGGAAACATCGCCCCTGGCCTATCTTTTCCATGCCGCTGCCGAAACCCGGACAACGGAAGACCTGGTCGGCGCCCTGGCGCGGGAGGTGGCGGCGCTCGACCATGATCAGGTAGCGCAGCAATTGCATGATTTTGCCGCGCAGGGCGGGGGAAGCATCTCCGTGTCGCAGATGCCTGATAGTGCCGGAACCATCCCAAGCTTTACCCAGGAGGGCGAAGGGGAAGCTCCTGTGTGTCGGAAGTTCGAGGGGGCGATAACCGGAGACTGGCGCGTGGCCAGCTTTACGTCGTTTTCGGCCCATGAGAAGGCGGCAATCGAACATCCCGACCGGGACGAGGATGGAGAACCGGAAGATACGGCCGAGGCAGTGCCGGATGTCAGCCAGGAACGCAGCATTTTTACATTCCCCCGCGGTGCCCAGGCAGGTATTTTCCTGCATGGCATCTTCGAAGATCTGGATTTTTACGGCCATGATCCCGCTATGATCGAATCTCTGGCAACAAAGGGCCTGGAAAAGTACGGGTATGATGCAGCGTGGCTTCCCCATATTTGCGCCATGGTGACGGCCGTGATCACGACGCCGCTGACATCGGCGGAGGGGAGCTTTACCCTGTCCGGCCTTGAAAAGGGAAACTGGCTTGCGGAATTGGAGTTCTTCTTTCCGCTTCGCTTCATCACGCCGGAGCACTTGGGGAACTGTCTTTCGAAATGGGGCGCGCAGTATGCGGCCGCAGACCTGAGCTGGATCTGCAACTCCCTTGATTTCAGGCCGGTGCGGGGAATCGTCAGGGGATTCATGGACATGGTTTTCCAGCAGGGGGGCAGGTATTATCTGCTGGACTGGAAATCGAACCATCTGGGCTACCGCCTGGAGGATTACGGCCGGGAGAAGCTCAAAACAGCCATGGAGCGCAATCTCTACCCGCTTCAGTATCTGCTCTATACGGTGGCCCTCAACCGCTACCTTTCCCTGCGGGTAGCGGGGTATGACTATGCAACGCATTTCGGCGGCGTGCTGTACGTGTTCTTGCGCGGGGTTTCGCCGGAACATGGCGAGCAGTTCGGATTTTTTCGGGATGTGCCGCCCAAAGAGCTGATTGACGATTTGACCACATGCCTGATTCAGGCCGGAGGGTAGGGGTGGCAACGGTTTATGAACTGAGCGAGATTGACCGGCGTTTCGCCGCTTTCATCTGCCGGGAGGCGGACAGCGCTTCGCCGCTTCTCAGCCACGTGGCGTCCCTGGTGAGCGCCATGGTGGCAAGCGCCAGCATCTGCCTGAACCTGGCCGATATTGGCGGCAGGGATATCTGCATCGATGGAGAGGAAATATCGTTTCCCCTTCTTGACGAACTGCGGGAAGAGTTGCTGAAAACAACTGTGGTCGGCTCGCCCGGCGATTTCCGGCCCCTGATCCTCGACACCGGCAACCGGCTTTATCTCTACCGCTATTGGAAGTATGAGCGGGATTTGGCGCGGATTGTCCTGGAAAAAGCAGCCGCTCCCGGCGATCGGCTCGACGAGGAGAAGCTTGCCTCGGGCTTGAAAAGGCTGTTTCCCGACACAGCGGGGGAGATTGACTGGCAGCAGGCAGCCGCCCTGGCGGCATTGCGCAAAAAGTTCTGCATCATCTCCGGCGGGCCGGGCACCGGTAAAACGTCAACCGTGGTCAAGATCCTGGCGTTGCTGCTGGAGCAGGCTGGGGACCAGCCGGTGCGCATTGCCCTGGCAGCCCCCACCGGCAAGGCGGCGGCGCGCCTGATGGAGTCCATCAATCGCATGAAAGCGGGCTTGGCGTGCGACGAGACGATCAAAGAGCTGATTCCCCACGAAGTCTCCACCATCCATCGCCTGCTGGGGACTGTGCATGGTTCGGTGCGCTTCCGTTATTCGGAGCAGAACCCTCTGCCGTTTGACGTGGTCATTGTGGACGAGGCATCCATGATTGCCCTGCCGCTCATGACCAAACTGGCTCTGGCGCTCAAACAGGGGTGCCGCTTGATCATGCTGGGGGACCGGGACCAGCTTGCCTCGGTCGAAGCGGGCGCGGTGCTGGGAGACATGTGCGGCGCAGGCCGGAAGGAAATGTTTTCGTCGGAATTCAACACACTCTTCACCTCTCTCACCGGCAACGGGATTCCGGTAGAGGCGATTCAGGAAACGGCGCATCCCCTGAGCGATTCGCTGGTGGTGCTGAAGAAGAATTACCGGTTTCGGGAAGACAGCGGCATCGGGACATTGGCCACGCTAATCAACAGCGGCAGGGGAACGGAGGCTCTGGCGCTGATTGCCTCCCGCAGCTATGCGGATGTGGCCTGGCGCGATGCGCCGTCGCCGGAAGGACTGAAAAAGGCTCTGGCGGGCATCATAAGCGATGGGTATGGTTCCTATCTGGCGGCCGAAAGCGCCGGGGAGGCCTTGAAACGCTTCGATGTATTCCGGGTGCTGTGCGCCATGCGCCAGGGGCCTTACGGGGTTGTCGCCATCAATGCGCTGGTGGAGGAAATCCTGGCCGCAAAGGGCCTGATCGACCCGCGCAACCGCTGGTATCGGGGGCGTCCGCTGATCGTCACCGCCAATGATTACAACCTCAAACTGTTCAACGGCGATATCGGCATCGTCTTTCCCGATTCCGAAGCAGACGGCAAGGTATGTGTCCATTTCCCCACGCCGGATGGCGGCATCCGCAAGGTATCGCCGCTGCGGCTTCCTGCTCATGAGACGGTGTACGCCATGACGATCCACAAAAGCCAGGGGTCGGAATTCGAGCGGGTAGTGATGTTGTTGCCTGTGCCGGATGCCGAAGTCATGACCCGCGAGCTGATCTATACCGGCATCACCCGCGCCAGAAACCGGGTTGAAATCTGGGGGCGGGAGGATTTATTCGCCACAGCCGTCGCCCGGAGAATCGACCGGAAATCCGGGCTTAAGGATGCGTTGTGGGCTAATACATAATTCCGCAGGGGGCGGATTGTTTTGCCCGACAATATGTTATGTGGGATATGGTGAATGCCCACAGGCGCGGATGAATGAATTAAAGGGGAGGGAATTGTAAGGCTCCTCCACCTTCAAGGGGGAGGTTGGGAGGGGGATGGGGGGAGGCATGTTGCAGTAATAATCTAATGTGACAAAGTAGTATTAGTTGGAAACAAAAAAAGGACTTAGCGTCGTTGCTAAGTCCTTGATCTTTTTTGGTGGAGCTGAACAGGATCGAACTGTCGACCTCTTGACTGCCAGTCAAGCGCTCTCCCAGCTGAGCTACAGCCCCACAAAGGAAACCCGTTTGTACCAGATCACTATTATGATGTCAATATTTTTTTGGCGGAATAATTTACTCAGATTTGCTCTTGACTGTAACATGAATTTTGAAGTATTGTCACAGTTCACGCCAGAGTGGTGGAACGGTATACACAGCAGACTCAAAATCTGCCGCCCGTACGGGCTTGAGAGTTCGAATCTCTCCTCTGGTACCATAGATAAATAAAGGCTTTGCGGGTTTTTCCTGTGGAGCCTTTTTTATTACCTGACGGCCAGTCTTGGAAAATAGTCAGCAAATAGTCAGCAAAGTTCAAAAAAAGAAACCCCCTGCGATAAATCGAAGGGGGTTTTTGATGATCGTGGCGCCGGATATTAAGGGTTGCGGGTAAGGGTCATTGGTCCCATGCTCTGACAACGTTGTAATCATCATCAAGGAGGCACACCATATCTTTACGCATTAACCCACCATAGGAGTTTTGCGCGTCTACCTTCACCTCCATATATTTATTACCATTCCTGTTTTCAGTTATCGGATTTCTGGGATCAGATAATTGGAATTGAGCAGACGCAGGTGATTTTAAAATTGATCGGATAGCTTCTTTACATTTTTCGTATATTTCGTTCACCTTTATGGGCTGCTTTGGCGGCGGAGCTTCCCCTTCGCATATCACTTCATTATGGTCAGCATGTTCAACACCCCGGCATTCAGCAAAAGCAGTAGATGCGCATAGCATTAAAGCCAATGCAACAAGCCATTACATATCCCCTCCGTCATCTCAATAAGTCTGGATATCCACTAATTGCCAAGTGTCACCCAAGTTTTTCATTTTCACACAAAATCTGGTTCTTATCATGGCACCAAAGCTGTTTTGTGCATCGACATAAGTATACACTTCCCAGTACCCGCCTTTTTTATCTGCTAGAAATTCATTGTAGCTGGGAAACTTTGCAGTGGCCGGGGCTTTAAGGGATTTTTCTATGAAAGATTTTGCATGATACTGGGCTTCGTCATGCTCATCCTTTTCTTTATTTGCCGCGATCTGTTGTGGTGTAAGTGTTGGTGTTGCCGGTTGTTTTTCTGAGTTAAGAATAGCGCATCTTATAATGGCCATACATATTACAAAGACAAACAAGATCTTGAAACCATCTTTAATTTTGCCCGCAAGACTGCTGATTATATCTGGTTTGACAGGCGTGGCAACAGGTGGCGGTTTTGTGACAGATGGTTCCGAATGAGTTTCACTCGTAGAGGCGTGATGGCTTTTGACTGTTGCTCCACACATCGGACAGGAGTTTGACCCTGGTGGAATCGGAGTGTCACAGCCGATGCATTTTTGATTAGTCATGTCCCCTCCGTCATCCCTTGGCATCACAAATTACCACCCGAATTGCCGTAACCATATTCCCGATTTTGGCAGTCTCTTCCTCGATCAACACAATATTCCTGAGCCGATCTGCCTCGTCCTGGTACAGAGAACTGCCCAACTGAACTAATCGCATTCCCCGGTTGACGATATCCATTCCAAGCTGTCTGGCCATCAGCTCAATGTCGCTGCTCGCGGCAATACCTTTTTTGTTGCAAATCTTGGCAGCGGCATTGTAGGTCGGCAGACCCATCAAATAGGGGTGTTGGGGGCAGGCTTGCTTTGTTGCGCTTTCATGGGCGTCGGAATAATATTTGTATGCGTTGTTTGTGAGACTTGAGGGAGTGTATCTTGATTAAAGCATAAAAGCAAACCTGACTCTAAAAGTTATCAATTATGGTTCAATAGAAAAATAGCAAGTAGCATCCTGGCCGGCTCCCTCACTTCCCTTTTTTCTTCACTTCAATTTTTACCATGTATTTCAGTGTTATATATGCGATCAAAAGGCAGATGATAATCTCAAAAATATACGAAAATAGTTTTTCATCTAAAGCTATAATTAATAATTAAATTATAATTAAAAACATTAGTATAAAAAATAACTAATAAAATTAAATATACATTATTAGCAATCAAATGGCTTTTACAATAATTACAATTAATTTATAATTAATATTTAATACAGATTGCTTAGAATTGCATTTAGGGCATCTCATGTATCACCTTCAACAATACAACTGTGATACACCGGAATTCCGGGGACAGTGAGGGTGTGGGGGCTACAATTTATATGAAATGGAAAATGAAGACGCAAGCTTTACAACCCCCTGGTTTATAAACTATGGGACAGCAATGTTCCTCAAGCTAAAACCTTTATGTAAGCTTTTTTCCTGTGAAGGACATTAACAAGTCTACATAGGTTCTAGATCCCTCTTCATTGCCAAAAGCAAATAATTTAACTCTATCATGTGGCTTTATCAAGTCTAAAGATACAGTAAATTTTTCTATCTCACGGTCGTATTCTTCGGTCTCGTGAACTTCATACGAATAAGCAATTTTTTGAATATTGTTAAAAGGTATTATTTGTTTAGTTGTAAAAAACCATAAAATATTTTTCTTTATTGATGCAAATTTAAATTGTCTGTCAACAACAACACACATGCTAAAGGCAAATAATGTCATGATTTTTGTTATAAAGTCAGTACATGCAATCAATCTATTTTCTTCAATACATATTTTTGGCATGTTTACTCCATTATCACTGCCTGAAGCGGCACTAGTGCCCTATGCAGTTAGTTTTTTATAAAGATATTCAAATTTGGTTCGGTAGGGCGCCGTGTTTTCTATTGATAATTCATTGTCTTGTGCAATTTTGACAAAGCTTGGCATATATCTCTTGCAACTGCTTGCGTGTTAGATGGGCTGTCATGACATCCGGCAGATTCTGCATATAATCCCTGCATTCAGCACAATCGTGTGCTTGGGCTGTACCCCTGTTTCCTTCCATGCGTTCCCCTGTGGTATGGAAAATTACATTAATAACCCCTACCACAACTTATGGGTTAGGTCTAAATTTTTCTTGAGACAAAATTATTATTTATTATTAAGTGATCATCAAGGGGGCGTTTCAATGAGTCGTGTGGGGCGCGTCTACAAGTTACATAAAAATGGAAAATGTAGACGCGACTCTTACGAACTCTTCAGGTGTTGTAGCTAATCAGGAATAATATCCAAGACACTGCTTTGACAGTGCAGCCCCTTTTATCTCACTTTGGGCTCTTATTGAAGCCTTTTAACAGGCGGGGGACAATTTGATGCTTACGGCTTACAATGCCGGGAAGCCATGTTGAATGCCCGGGTTTAACAGTGACATCAAACGCGGATGCTACCAGCCCCATATCGTCGGAAACGACCAGCATATCCGACCCTTGCTTCATGATATCAGTCAGCATCAGTAAAACCGTATGATAATCTTTCCCTTTGATCTCCCGTAGTGCCCGGTATAAGTCGTCCTTTCTGCTGTCAAGAGGCGAGATGTTGATCAGCTCGATCTGTGCAACACCTACCTTTTTCCCACCCATATCAAAGTCCTTGAAATCCTGCAGTACCAGGTCATGTGCTGAAAGACCGTTCAAATCGGAGCGTGATTCCAGAAGTTTCATCCCAAAAGACTGAATATCATTAATACCTGCGATTTTTGCCAGTTTAACCGCTGTTTCCTGATCTTCCTTGGTGGTGGTTGGGGATTTGAATAATTCCGTATCAGAGATTATGGCGCCGAGCATGCCGCCCGCAATATCTTTGGGTATGGCGATGCTCGAGAAGGCGTACATGCGGGCAATGATGGTATTGGTGCTTCCCGTAGGAAAAACCCAGACCTCTATGGGGTTTTTTGTTGTGAGTCCGCCCAGTTTGTGATGGTCGACCAAGCCTACGATTTCCACTTTGGTTATGTCAGTGGGCGCCAGCGGATAGTCTGAATGATCAACCAGAATGACTTTCTGGCCGGCAACAGAGGTTTGTATCTTCGGCGCAGCCAGACCGAATTTTTTCAGGAGAAAGCTGGTCTCTTTATTGGGACCTCCCTGGGCTATCGGCACGGCCGGGATCCCTTGCTGATTCTTCAGGTGTGCCACAGCTATGGCGGCGATAATCGAGTCTGTGTCAGGATTTTTATGGCCCACCACCAGCAGTGGTTCGGCTGCCATAACTGTTGTGTTCCAAAATGCGGCAAGCAGAATAAGCAGGAATGTTCTCACGATTTATTTCTCCTGACGGCAGATTTTGTCTAAATTATGGGGTAATTTACTTTGAGGTTAGTACGGGGTACTGGGGTTAGGCTTGCTTTGTTGCGTTTTCATGGACGTCGGAATAATATTGTATGCGTTGTTTGTGAGCCATGGGGGAGTGTATTTTGATTAAAGCACAAAAGCAAGCCTGACCTCGGAGCTCTCTTATTGTTCGCGTGTGTTCATGAACCCCCTCCAGGGTGGAGTCTGGTCCACGCCATGGAGGGCTTTGTATCAGGTTTCAATGTGGCAGATGTGGGAATTGGGGGGAGAGATGGGGAGATAACTTCACCGGTCTGCGTGGCTTTTTACGCAGGTCCAGTGGAATTATGGGTTAGCTCTCTCCGCCTTGCTATGATGATAATAAAGGTATGCAAGACCGATAGGGGCGACAAAAATAGCGAATGACCAGCACATGAGCATTGTGATGAGCTTGGTAACCAGCATGATAATGGCATTTACGAAAAAAATATTCTCTCCCATGATAAAACCGATGATGCCTTCGTAGACGAAGCGCGAATAAGGGTAGAGAAGAGTGTTAATGGTAAGTAAGAACCAAATAATGATTGGCACTGAATGCGTACTGTGAGTCATAATGAAGGCGTAGAACGCGGCGAAAATTAGACCGAAGAAAAGCTGCCGGAAGTAGTATTGCGGTGACAAGCCGCCGAGTGTCTTTTGAAGAATTGGGTGCATGCGATATTTCTCCCTTGCGAGTGGTGATGAAGCGATGTGCGTTAATGAGCATGAGCCTGACCGGCCTGTTTTTTAAAGAGCCGGCCGTGCTAATGTAGTTGGTAAATTGCATTCTATTTCAATTGCATTTGGCATTCTCTTCTGAAGGTGTTCTTGTATACAGTATTGTCTATATATCAAATAATATTTTAATTAATTATTTAAATAAAATTATTGTTAATAATTTGCGCAAGATACATTCTTTATTCGTTTTGCGCAACCCTTCTAATCTGACTAACCGAAATTTTAAATATTAAAAATGGAGGTTGCGTCTACAATTTACATAAAATAGAAAATGAAGACGCGGCCCTTACGAACTCCTTTGCCCATCAATGTTCTCACCGTACTTTATTATCAAAAATCTGCCAAAAATCTGAATCACTCTTGCACCCTTTGTTTTTACCTGCCGGATGAACTGCTGACCTTTGGAAAATAGCTCACATGGGTTATTGGGAATTACGCACTCTCTTCCCTTTGACATTTTAGAGATGTTGAATTATATTAAAAATTAATTAAATATTATTTTTATTTTCGTTCGCCGATACAAATAATCATACAAATTTGCTGAAAAATGTAGGGTCAGGAACCTTGGTCTGATCAGGCTAGCATCCCATGTGTGGAGGATGGCCGGATCTCATCAAAAAGAGTTGGGCATGAGGGAATGGAATGACAATAGTGAGGCTGGAGGAGGTTGGCGATCAATAAGGAATTGAGACTGTTCGAGCAGATGCAACAGCAACGTTGAGGCGAACTTATCGGCCCAGTCAAAAAACTATTGCCGACAAAGCGAGGAACACATGACATATTCACGCATGTATCAAAACAAGCTGGTAACAGCGGAAGAAGCGGTTAGGGCAGTCAAAACTGGTGACTGGGTTGACTATGGCTTCTGTCTCGGGCATCCCGTTGCAACAGACAAAGCATTAGCTGCCAGGGCACGCGACTTGAGCGATATCAAGGTCAGAGGCGGCGTAACGTTATGGATGCCGGAAATCTTTTCGATTCCGGATCCCGGCAGGCATTTTACCTGGAATTCCTGGCACTGCACCGGTATCGATCGGAAAATAATCGATATGGGGTGCGGATTCTACTGCCCGCTGCGTTATTCGGAGCTGCCGCGTCTTTATCGCGAAAATCTAGAGCCGGTTGACGTAACCATGTTTCAGGTGGCACCAATGGATCAGCACGGTTATTTCAATTTCGGCCCCCAGGCGTCCCACCAGATGGCGATTTGCGAGCGGGCAAAAATTATCATTGTAGAGGTCAACCGGAATATGCCCCGCTGTCACGGAGGCTCCGAAGGAGCTGTACATATTTCAAAAGTCGATTACATCGTGGAAGGGCACAATCCACCGATGCCGGAACTGAAATCAGGTGAACTGACCGATATCGACCGCAAAGTCGCGTCGCTGATTGTTGAGGAAATCCCAAATGGAGCTTGCCTGCAACTGGGAATCGGGGGAATGCCCAATGCGGTGGGAAAATTGATCGGTGACTCCGATCTCAAGGATCTGGGCGTGCATACGGAAATGTACGTTGACGCCTTCGTGGATCTGTCCAGACAGGGCAAAATAAATGGATCGAAAAAGAATATCGATCAATACCTGCAAGTGTTTGCTTTTGGGGACGGAACAAAAAAACTCTACGATTTTCTGCACGAAAACCCTAAAACCTTGAGCGCACCGGTAGACTACTGCAATGATGTGCGTAACGTGGCACAAATCGACAACTTCATATCGATCAACAATGCCGTGGAGATCGATCTGTTCGGTCAGATATCTTCCGAATCATCGGGGTTGCGCCACATCAGCGGCACCGGTGGACAACTTGATTTCGTCATGGGCGCCTATCTGTCCAAAGGAGGCAAAAGCTTTATCTGCCTCTCTTCAGCCTATGAAAAAAAAGGTGAAAAAAAATCCCGCATCACCCCTACTCTTTCACCGGGCAGCATTGTTACGGACAGCCGCACCTGCGTCCAGTGGGTTGTCACGGAATACGGTAAAGTTAACCTTAAAGGCAAAAGTACTTGGGAGAGGGCCGAAGCCCTGATATCCATCGCCCATCCCGATTTCCGTGAAACTCTGATCAAAGAGGCCGGCCAGATGAACATTTGGAGAAAGCATAACAAGATCTGATTTCTACAGGAACATTGCTGGTAAAAAAAATCGGACTCCCTCCAAAACAAAAGGTTGCGTGGTAGCAATGCCACCACGAATGGTCCTCCTGAGTTGAGTTCCAACGGCATGCCCAAGCAAGTTCTTCAGTATTGTCAAGACAGGTTTGGCCGTAAGCGTCAACAGCCGACCATCTTGAACATGCCCCCCTCTTCTTTTTTTTATTTTTATTAAGGAGAATAAATACCTATGTCTAAAAGCACTTACATATTTTTGTCGCTGCTTGTTGTTCTGGTTTTGAATTTTTCCGGTGCATTTGCCAAAAGCTTAGATGAAGCAGCAACCGCACAAAGAGTTCCGGGGACAGTTGCGCCGTTTACAAAACCAACGGGGCCTTCTCCTCCATTACCTGCTGCCTTTAGTCCTCCATTTAACTCGATTACTCCTGTGAAGCTTTTCGATAATTTGTATTTTGTCGGTACGACTGCAGTAGGTTCATTTGTAATTGATACAGGTGATGGATTGATTATGCTTGATACGGGGTGTGGCGAAGCCGATGCGGCTCTTATGGTGGCAGATATGAAAAAGCTGGGACTTGATCCGTCGAGAATCAAGCTCTTGTTGATATCACACGAACATTTTGATCACTATGGAGGCATACACTATCTTAAAAAGAATGTTTGTCCCAAAGCTAAGGTGGCCATGAGCCTGATTGGGTGGAATATGTTACAGACTGTTCCGATGGAATGGGCTTATATTGGGTCACGGCCGCAATCTGTTGATATATTCCTGACTGACGGCATGAAGCTTGAGGTGGGTAATACGACCATACAGGTTGTTGCTACTCCGGGTCACAGCCCGGGATGTATGTCCTTCATCATTCCGGTGAAAGACAATGGTAAAACTCATATGGCGGGTATTATGGGTGGATCTGCTGTGTGGTTAAGCCAGGTTGAAGCCAGACAATATAAAGCTTCAATCGAATATTTTAAAGCGTTTGCCAGGGCGGCAAAATGTGACGTGGGGCTTGGCGTTCATGCAAAAGAGGCCGATTTCACCGCTCTTCGTGTTCGCAAATCCGGTGAACCTAATCCGCTGGTAATCGGGACAGAAAGGTTCGACACGGTATATCTTCAAAAATATAGAGATATGTATCAATACGTAATTAACTCAGGGAAAATGGCGCCATATCCTGGTTATTTAATGCCACCCTCAAAGAAGTAGAATTGATAAGAAAATTTTAAATTAACTAATCTAAAATATAATAAGTGATATTTCAAAACCCAACCCTCGGTCCCCGTAATTTTACTGAATTCTTTCATATTCCTTTCACATTTAACAACTATTCTGTAAGCACATTCATATTTGTTTTGTTTTTATTTTATGTAAGTTGTGCAGGTTGTTCACTGTCCAAAGGGCCTTTTTATCAGATACATGTATAATTCATGAAAGTACAACCTACCAATTATTACGGCAAAGTCTTCACTCGCCCCTTCCCATCTTCTATAAATGAAGATCCACAGGAAGACGCGAATGCACTCGGAGCGCTTCCTGATGTTTCAACCTCGCAGGATAAAGCGCAGGCTGCCGAGCTTTCTTCGGAGTCTCTGCTTGTTGGCATACGCAACACCTCCTGCACTTCTTTAAATTCTGACCTGGACGACTTTTCATCACCTCCATCTCGCAAGCAAATCACTATGGCTTATGAACAGCCAGCCAATGTCCAACAGGATGCTGGTCTGGGAGAAAAAACGACTCAGGATAGCGATTGGGAAAAATATAAGGATGATCAACTGCTGCGCGATCCGGGCGGCGATCATTATTATCTGGATAAAAACAGGGTGTTGGAAGATCCCAAGGGCAGTGAGTCGTTCGAGACACGTTTGGAAAAAGATCTCTCTGATTCTTTTGGAAACGTTAAGAATTTCTTTGGTAACCTGCTAATGGGGTCAACATTCCGGTATCGGGATGAAAATAACGAGTGCAAGGAGGCAGCGCAGCAGGGTCTTGTCGGAACTTGTATCGATTTTTTCAAGGACCTGGTGAGTGGTCTCTCTTTTGGGGTTTGGCACTCTGATGACGAGAAAGAGCCGCAGGGAGCCATGGAACGACTTTCATATGTTGGGTCAAAGTTGTATAAAGCCTTTCTGACTGACCTCGTGGAAGGGGTTCCGCAGAGTGCCAATCACATGGCAAAGAACCTCGTTCTCGCAGGTATAAACCTCGTCCAGGTGCTTCCGGATGCTACTATTGGGAATTTTGAAGAAGGAAGAAAACTGACGACTACTCTCTTTGATAATGGTCAAGTGGCAGTAGAATATTTGACGGATGTCATCCCTTCGGGAGATGCTTGGTTCAGAGTCCATGCTTCTAGTCTATTGGAGGGTGACTTCCCGTTTCTTTATAACCTGCAGATGCCTGAACATTTAAATGGTGACTCCAGGTGGCAGTATGTTAGAAACACCCCGTTTCGCAAAACCATTGAAACAGTCGGCACTCTCCTTGCCGATATAGCCTGCACATTCATGATCGGGCAATCCGGTGTTTCAACCAATCAGAATGGCTCTAAAGAGATAGCTGAAATGAAGGTGGGAAAAATAGATACAAAAGCTTGACGGTACGATGAATGAACAGTCTCGGAACGCTATAATAGCCGTCTCAAGGAAAATCTTGGCAGGTAACCGCCACCACCTCTCTCATGGGGAAGTTATCTCTGCTGAAGCCCTGCCACAAATATAATACATTTCATCTCACCTTTACTGATTTTTTTCATATTTCTGTCACATTTAATAACTATTCTCAGTAAAATACATTCAAATGGTATTTTTATAAAAACTAAGGTGAGATAATCACACCATAAATTACGTAATAGTGATCTACAATAAATCATATATGGGCCAAGGCGTTAATTTATGGTATGGCAAAAAAAATGTATAAACATTGTATGTTATTTAGTGATGTTGCTTAAAAAAAATATACACTTTGTTTTGTTTTTATTTTATGTGGGGTGTGCAGGTTGTTCACTGTCAAAAGTGCCTTTTTATCAGCCCAAACCGCTTTCTGATGCATCATCATTATCACGGACTCTTCCCGATCCCTCTTCTTTATCAAAAACCATTTCCGACCTGCCTTCGTTGTTGCTCATTCCTCCTGATATAAAACCTATTGCGCTGATGCCGTTTTTTTCCGCAATTAGCACAAGTAAATATGTCGGTCAGGAAGCTGCCGATCGTGTAGCCCTGGAGCTCATGACCAAGGGATATATCGTTATTGATCGTAGTACCACCACTACCTTGATAAACGAAGCAAAATTCTATAGTACGGGGCTTAACGACGATATGCGCAACGCATTGCAGACTCATAATATTTCGGCAGTGATTTTCGGCAGCATCAATGACTTCGGTTGCGAACCCATCCGAGTGCCTTCCAAAAGCGCCAGCCTGATTAGCGAGATGGACAAGAAAAATCGCTGTACCGCTTCCCTGACCGCCAAGATAATTGATATCGCAAACGGCAGACTGCTATGGGGAGTTACTTTGAGCGATACTTCCGAAGGCGAGAGTCTTACCGCAACGGAATTAATGAAATCCTTGATCAGCAAATCTGATTTCAGTAAAACACTTCCGGACCCGAAGGTGGACGACGTATCTACACTCAGGTTGAAACGGGTCGAAAAAGTGAATGGGGTAGTTCCCGGAAGGGGCACTCAACTCTGACAGAATACGCCTTTTCAGCCTTTGCCTTGGGAAAACATAGAAAAAATACAATCTCTTACGGAGTATACATTACGGAACTGTTCCCATAAGGTTATGGGGAGGAGTTGCGTTTTGCCGAAAAATGAAGGCCCCGATTGGGGCCTTGCCACTTCTGCCGACGGTTGAATTCCTTATTGTACGCAACTGGGGAAAGATATCCGGTTCTCGTCTGTCTTCTCTTCTACAAATCTACTTTTTAATCATTTCGTCTTTCATGCCTGCATCGAAAAAATCCTTGTGCTCCTTTTCGAATTTAGAACAGTCAGGCTCGGCTTTATCCAGATTCTGACGAACGCATTTTCTGGTTCCCTTGATCAGATCGGCACAGGGGCCATCTTTGGCGAACAATGGTGCACAGACCTGCTTCATCTGTGTTTTTAAGGCAGCCTCGTCATCGGCTGCCAAGGTAATTGAACTGGTTGAAGCGATAAGAATTAAAGCCAAAAACAACACCTTCTTCATTCGTACCCCCTTAAAATTGAGTGTTTCTTTGCGTAATCCCAAATCTTTAAAAACATTTCCGAGACCAAATCAAATCATCTTTCCGTGCTGTTGATGCGGTTTGTTATAAGTATTAAATTAAATACTGTCAATAAATATAGTGTTACAATTGTGTGACAATTGCCAAGCCTTCCTGGTTGGACAGGGTAGGGAACTGGCATGCCCTAACTCACCACGGGAAATACTACCTCCACCCACCATCTTCAAATCCATTGTGATCTCGCCCTGATACGCAAACAAACGTCATACAGCACCGTTATCCAATTCGCTGTACATCGGATTGGTAACATGCCGGGCTTATGGCACAAATCTTGTTGACAAATCCCTTGCAAAAATTTATTAAAAACTCATATTTAATGAAACCGTGCCACAGAAGCGGCAGGTAAATGTGATGAGGAGTGTCCGGGTATCGAGCGGGCTGCGGTAATGTTGCTCATTTGTTTGGAAAGAATGCGTTGATTAACGAATGAATAACAGCCCCGAAGACTCGGAGTGACCAACTCAAAAAGGAGGAAGTTTTGTCGGAAGGAACGATTTGTCCCAAATGCAATTATGTTCGAACGAGTGAGGAAACGGTACCTGAATGGCAGTGCCCTTCATGCCAGGTGGTATACGCCAAAGCGCAACCGGCGGCGGCAGGCGTTGTCGGAGATGTGGCAGCGCCGCAGTATTCGGCGGATTCGCTTTCCCATAACAGCCAACTGCAGGAATCGGGGGGCAAGCAGAACCTGGCGTTGGGCATTGCCGCCGGTGCGGGGGCTGCGCTTGCCGGTGCTATCATCTGGGCCGTTGTCTCTGCGGTTACCAATTATCAAATCGGGTGGATGGCGGTGGGGGTAGGCGCTCTTGTCGGTTACGCCGTGCGTCGCGCCGGTAACGGTACTGATAGCTCATTCGGTATCGCAGGAGCTGTATTGTCGTTTCTCGGCTGTTTTGTAGGAAATTTTCTGACGATTATCATCATAGTCTCCCGCCAGGAATCGATTCCCCTGCTGGACATAGTATCGCGGATAACCCCGGAGATATTCTCCGAATTGATGAAGGAAGCCTTTCAGCCGATGGATCTGTTGTTTTACGGGATAGCCGTATACGAGGGATTCAAATTGTCTTTTGCCCAGTCTGAATAAAAGAAAAGGGTAAGGTTCCGGTGAAATATCTGAACGTTTTTCCGGGACAGCGGCTAACAGGAACAAAAACATGACTGAAAGTTTAGTAATAATAGGCAGCTACAGCACACCTTTCGAAGCAAATCTGGCGAAATCGCAGCTCGAATCGGCGGGGATTCCGGCTTTTGTTGCTGATGAATATACTATCGGCATGAACTGGATGTACTCGAATGCGTTGGGAGGCGTAAAAGTCCAGGTGCCGGAGTCGCTGGCTTTGGAAGCGCAAGCACTGTTGGCGTCAGGGAGTGATACCCGGTCAGCGCATGATAGTGACATTGCGACTTGTCCTCAGTGCGGGAGCAGGAACATCGGAGATTTCACGAATAAGCCGAACCTTATTCTCAGTATTCTCATAGGCATTTTTTTTTGGATTCCCCTGCTTTCTCAGACGAAAAAGTGCGGTGATTGCGGGCATCGCTGGAGATAGTCTTGACCCGTGGGGGGGAACCTGGATGGGCGGTCATCGGCCAATAACACGTTGTGCAAACTCATTTTGAGGCAAGCTAATGTATCAAATCGCTAAGTTGATCTCAGTATTTTTTAACGCTATAAGCGTCTTTGCCATATGGATCATAAAGGGCTGTAGAACTCCCTTGAAAGAAGAGTTTTCTGAACGAAACAAGCTGAGAAATGGGGCTGTTACCCTTTGTATCGTCTGCACATTGCTTGCCTTGATACTGTACATAAACAATCAAGTCTTTGAATAGTTTTCAGAGGGGAAAAGGGGATAGGCAACTTTTCAGTTCCAAGGGCATGGAAAGAGGTGCACTATAAGGCCCGGACTTGAGAATGCCCCCCTGGATCATCTTCACACCTTCAAGTCCTGTTTCCCCTGTTCATCCAACACACACGAAAAGAGGCGCCCATGAAGAGAAAAATCATTTCCGTCTGTGTACTGTTCGTCATGTTCACCATCTCCGCCTGCTTTGCCGATCGTTCCGTGCCGGGAGGGATTTCTGAAACGCAGGTCACCGGCAAAGATGTTGTGACAGCGGCACACTTTGCCATCAAAGCCCAGCAGGAGGCGATGCAGGACCCGAAAGGCGGACCATCCCCCAAATTGGAATTGCTCAAAATCCTGAAGGCTGACGAGCAGGTTGTTGCGGGTATCAATTACAGGCTCACGCTGAACGTGCTGGTGAATGGCGAGGAGAGGCAAGCGGATGTTGTTGTGTGGTGGCAGTCGTGGCGAAAACCGGACCCCTATCAATTGACATCCTGGAAATGGGCCACCCAGTAGACCGGATTGGGTAGCTGTGGTAGGGAAGCGTCACGGTTTTAGGGGGCACTTGTTGATGAAGGGAGATGCACATCATGCATAGGATAAAACCGGTGAGAATTATTCTGCTTTTGGGTCTTCTTGTGATGTGGGCGGTACCGGCCTGTTCCGAAGGGCTTGCCGCAAAGAACCTTCCCGTTGAGGGGAGGGCGCTGACTGATTTTCTTCCCAAGGGGTGGACTGTTGAGACTCAGGCCCGTGGCGACCTGAATGGCGATGGAGTTGCCGATCTGGCTGCTGTTCTGGTGCAGGACGATCAGGTTCAAGGGGACGACCAGCCTGAGCGCGCCATGATAGTTATTTTGAGCTATGGCAAAGCAAAATTCACCTTGGCCGGAACTAACGACACTATCTTCCAATGCAAGGGGTGCGGCGGAGTCAAGGAAGGCGTTGGCATAAGCATAAAAAAGGGAGTGATCATTGCCACACAGTCGAGCGGCTCGCGGGAGTTTGCCAGCGAGACATGGCGTTTTCGTTACGATTCCCCAAAACGACGATTCATAATCATTGGCAACGACCTTGAAACCTGGGACGGCTTGGAGGGCGCCGGAACGAATGAGAGCAGCAATTACCTGACCGGCCAGAAGATAACGGAGAATTACCTGTACGACGAGAACGGCGACCAAAAGATCGTATGTTCCTCCAAGAAGGAAAAAATACCCAGGAAAACGCCTTTTATGGAAGATGTTAAAGCCAGCTATTGAGTAATGAAAAGATGAATGGTGTACTAAGGTGAAGAGATAGGGGGTTTTCCTGGAAGATGAAAAAACAGACAAACTGAGCCTCAACCTGTTTTGTAATGGCTTTATCATGTGAAAACATTAAGGATGCCCTTATGACCACCCGATTTCTGATCTCACTGGTTCTCTGTCTGATATGGACGGGTATAGCTAGCGCTAGCGCCGATGTCTACAACTTTGCGCTGACTTACCCACCCGACAAGGTCGCGGATTTGCCCAAGGTGAAGGCTATCGGCGATCTGGTCATCAATGGAAGTCTCCACCTCCCCGCATATCAGCTCACCGTGCTGGACGGCATCGAGGAGTCCGGCTGGAGCACCGCCACCCCCAAGACCATGAAGCTACAGGCTCGCCTCGATCCCAAGTTTGCAGGGCGGCTGTCAGCGTATTTCCATGCTAATGGCTGGATTCTGGTACCCCGGAACTGGAAGGTCACGAGGGGCGCCCAGGGTGCGGATGGTTCCGAGGCTCTCAGCTTGGCACCGCCCTCAGGGCAGGGCCACTTGACCTATTGGACAGCGGGTGCCTGCGTGGGCTGCGCCCAGTCCTCTGCCAGCGTCTTCTTCCCTGAAGCCCGCCGGAACGCCAAACAGAATGACTTTTCCATTTACGACGGTACCAATGTTCCCTTGAAGACTGTCCGCATCCGCCCCAAGATGATGGCCTACCGCGCGGTGGTTCATGGGCAGCCCATTGATGGGCTGGCATTCTATGACGAGGAGAGCGACTTCCAGTTCTATCAAGTGGAGGTGAGTCTGCCCACTGCGGAGCGAGACCTTGCCACCCCAATCCTGAACTGGTTCTTGCCGCCGAAGTAGCAAAGAGTACTTATGGGAAGCTATCGAGTACAAAGCACCATTGTCACCTGAAAAAAGGCAATCCGACGTATGTCGCCGTGTGGGAAGTCCAGGACAAAAAAATCAAACTGGTAGAGGTTCAGTATGTTGGAACGCACGAAAAAGCCCCGTATTGAGATTGTCCGGTTCATCGGGCCTGCAAAGAAGCTGCAGGAACTCCGAGAGTATGCGGCCAAACTTGGGATACAGGAACCCGATGATAGTATCCCCTGGCGTGATGCTTTCCCCGAATTCCAAGGCAACGAGGCTGGGACTATCCTTGCAGGATACCGGCAAAGGGAAGGACTGACGCAAATGCAGCTTGCCGAAGCGACTGGTATTCCACAGCGTCATATCAGTGAGATGGAAAACGGCAAGCGGATCATCGGCGTTGTCAACGCCAAACGTCTTGCAGTGGCCTTGCATTGTGACCATAGGCGGTTGCTGTAGTTTGCTTATTCCAGGAATTGTCCGGCCAAACGACAAACCATGTGAGAAGCAAGTGAGTGTGTCATGGCTACATAGTTCGCTTTGTTAAGAGTGTAGTCTGGATACTGATTCGCGCCGCACCGTGCGTGATCACCGGCGAAACTTGATCAAGTGGAGCATGCATGAAAATTGTCATAAATGTAATTGCCTTCTTATTGTTTTTTCAAACAGTTGTTTTTGGCGAAGAACATCTTTCATTTCAAAACGTATTCCATATTGACCGCAAGGTCGTGGAAAAAAAACTTGGTAAAACCTCTTGTCTACGATTGGCAAAGGCTGTTGAGGATCTTAATGCTGTAATAGCTGGTAAGAAACCCTTACATGTTAAAATTGATATTCATCGTGCGTTACCAGCTGATGGCGGGACTACTTATTATATTGGCGATGGCTATAAAATTACTATAATTAAGAGCCTGAGTTCTATAAAGCATGGTCGTAAATGTATTGATGGATATATGTATGGTCCCATAATTACTTTTGATGACGACCTTATTTCCGGAAACAATAAGACCATCAGTTATGTGACTTTTTACCCGGATGAGAGTTTGACGAATCTGCTTATGAGAAATGAAAGGTTTAAAATAATAAAAAAGTGATACTTATAGAGAAATGAAAAAACTGAAGCTTCCTATCATAAAAGACGAGAAAACACATTGGCCGTCTGAGCCGCTTTGTCCTATCTGCAAGAAGAACAAGGTCTTTGAACCTCACTCTATGGCAGTGCTTGGTGTGGGTGCACTTCTCATGGATCGTAAGAACGATTCAGGCGGTTCGTCCCCTGATCTGGATGCTTTCTTTCACTTGACTTGGCACGGTGCACATGAGGGCGGAGAGGGAGAAGACAGGGAAATCGGATGCATGCTTGATGTTATTAGGGAGATTCGTGGCGGTCAGGCAGAAATGTATTTCTGCTCTACAGCCTGTCTACGGCAATTTCTCAATTATTGCGTTGATGAGCTGGAACAAAAGGTGGCTCGTTTGAGAAGCTCTAATGCGCGTTTAGGCCGTGACCGGGCATAAAGCAGCCCAATCCCCCGTTGCACCAATAATTCAACAAACAAGCACGACTGAGGAGAATAAAATGATCATCACTACAACTGAGAACATTACAGGCTATCGGGTTACTGAGGTTAAGGGGCAGGTTTTTGGTGTGGTTGTTCGCAGCAGGGGCTTGGCGGGCAATATTCTGGCTGGCTTGCGCTCCATATTCGGCGGTGAGATTACCGAATACACGCAGCTTTTGGAAGAGACGCGACGGCACGCCATTGACCGGATGGTGAAAAATGCCACCCTGATGAATGCAAATGCCATTGTTATGATGCGTTTTGACTCGTCGGAAATTGGGCAGACCATGAGCGAGATCGTGGCTTATGGTACAGCCGTGGTCGTGGCGAAACAGGGCTGATGTCATGCTGCGAAACGGGTTGCTTGTTTTCGGCATAGGGCTTATGGGGGCCGGTTTCGTGCTGTTTGTTCAAGGCAAATGCGGCTTTCAGCCGTTTTTGATCTGGGGATCCGTCATTATGATTGCGGTTCTCTGCGAGCGTTGGCGTTACCGGCGCAACGAGCAGAGTCATGACCGGCAATGGCAGCCGACGGGTGAACGATTTGAAGACCCGGAGACCGGGCAAACGATGGAAGTGCACTATGACCCGGTTTCAGGAGAGCGGCGGTATGTGAAGATGAAATAGTTCTGTGCTCAGTCGTTTACTGGGACATGATCGGGGTGGGGGGCGCGGGTTGTTTTGTCCAGCCAGGCCGCGTGGACACGATGAATCTGTGCCCACTTACCGACTATCGTTATTGCAACATTCCCCCATCCCCCTCCCAACCTCCCCCTTGAATGAGGAAAAGTTATTTCATTCCCTCCCCTTCAAGGGGAGGGTTAGGGTGGGGATGGGGGAAGGGATTAATCTGACAAAGTAGAGCTATTTACCCGCAAGATTCCAGTGAGCCTTGAATCATAGTGAGCAGTTCCGGCTTCGCTTTTTTGATTCTGGCCAGAGCCACTCCCAAGGGGACCTGCCACCCGGCTACCAAAAGAAGAAGCACTCCCTCGCAGATTTTACAGGTTATGAAATAGCCGTTGCTTCCTACGTTGATGACCGCTTCCATCTGGCCCAGTTCCAGCTCCCGGATGCCGCGCTCGCCTGCGTCGCATAGGATGGCGCCCATGGCGGTGGTTCTGCCTTCCTGTTCGCCGGTGGCAAGCGTGGATACGATGGGAAAGCCGTCGTCGGTTATGAGCAACAGGCGGTCTATTCCGGTAAGGTTGTGTCTGATCTGCTCAAACACATTCCGGATCGCTTCGATATTCATACCGGCCTCAGATTATTTTGGCGAGTTCTGCGGCGGCGCGATGCACGTCGAGGAAGATGATGCCCAGTTTGGCTTTGGCGTCGGCTATGACCGTGAGGACGGCATCGGCGCCGCATTTGGTGACCAGCATGTAGCCTTCTTTTCCTTTGAGGTAGATTTCCTCCACTTCGCCGCGCTGCAGCTCTACGGCGCTACGGGAGCCGATACCGAAGAGCGCCGCGCTCATGGCCGATATGCGGTCTTCCTCCATGGTGGCGGGCAACGAGCTGGCCATAACCAGACCGTCCATGCTGATGATGGCTGCTCCTTCGATATCGGGTGTACTCTGGTTGAGGCTGCGCAAAATCTGATTCAGTTGATCTTCTTTGATAAAAGCCATGTGGTGTTTTCTCCTGTGATTAGATTATTAAGCTGATTTTATGGCATAGAGGCATGCTTTACCTTCCAGCATGGCCAGCGCTTCTTCCCTGGTGATGGAGACTTTTTCCAACGCCCTGTCCGCGATCTCGATCCTGCCGGTTTCTTCGCAGCGGCAGCCGAGACTGAACATCTGGTCCTTCAGCGCTGATCTGATCCCCTTGTGAACCAGGCAAAGCGGGTGCAGAGCGCCACCTGCGTCGTCTCTCTTGCTCTTGTTATATGCTTCCACCAGCTTTGTTGCCCTGTCGCCCCAGGGGGGGATTTGCTTGTATACGTCGGAGTACGGGCAGTGAGTCAGAACGATATAGGTGAAGCCGTTCTTTTCACTTACTTCCATATTGTCGGCTCCATCGTACTGGGCAAACCTCTCAAGCGGTGTGGCGTCGTCAAGACATTCGGCAATTTTTTCTCCGGCTTGTATGATGGGGAGAATCCCCATATCTTCGATGTTGCCGACCAGCATTGCCCAGAGAGCAAGTTTAATTGGATCCTTATCCATCTTTGAACCTCCTTGTGTGATCGTTCGGCGGCAAGCGCCGTTACGTTATAGTGGTGCCCTGCAGCTGTCAGCAACCTGCCGCAGGGCGGGGCGCATCATTCGGACAGCAGTTCGTTGAACAGATTCAGAATATCGTCATCGCTGTCGATGGTCTCGGCGCCGGGGTATGTCAGTCCCGGCGGGGCGATCAGGCGGCAACGGACATTCTCCGGTTCGAGCTTGCTGGCGAAATAATCGGCATGCTCCCCATCGCGCAGCCTTCCCACGAGGAAAATCGCTGCTTCGGAGTCGGCAATCATCGGTTCCCAGAGAAAGGAAAATCGTTTGTCGCCCCGTAGCGTGAACAGGTGGACGCTACGGCCTGCTACGGACAGTTTTATGAAGTCGGCAAAGGTCGATTTCAGGCCGTTGGGCGCCGAACTGCCGAACAGCTTTGCCGTGCGGTCGAGAAATGCCGAGGCAACCGCTTCATCGGCAAAAGAAAAGAGCATTTTGAACGGCTTCTGGCCGGAGTGGATCGCCTGCGTCTCATGCGGATCATCCATAACCGCCAGCCCTTGTTTCAACAGCGTGGCCAGAAGGATTTCAATGCGGATCCGGGAAAGGCCGATTCTGTCCGACAGTTCCGCAACGGTGGAGCCGGTGGCGTCCATGGCGACGACAACTCGCGCCAATTGCGGGTCAAGACCGGAACCATCAGCGACGAAACGGATCCGGCTACCGCTTTCCGGCACGAACTCCCGCAGGGCGTTTCGTTCATCCACCAGCCGCATCGCATCAATAATGTCGAGGCTTGTCGGCATTGTATCAGTCCTCCCTTCGATAGTGCCGGGTTCTAACGTGAACGTCCCCTCCGGCATCGTCAGCAGTTCCACCAGGGCGTCCTCTCCGCTGAAGTCCCGGAACGAGGCGTCCATGATTATTTCGTCCCAGAAGGTGATCTTGCCGCTTTCCGCGCCGCAGGTAATGCGCAGCACCCCCTCTTTTCTGGTATGGCTGAAGATCCGCAGAATAGTGGGCAGTGACAGATCCTTGAATTTAATCGAACCACTTACCATCGTGATGAAAAAACCTCCTTGTGTGAGCGCCGCCGCAGTGCGCCAGTCCCGAAGGGAAAGATCAGGTGGCGGCAATCGCTCTTGGGCCCGAGCAGATTGATTGGATTTAAAAAATTACAATTTGTTGTATTTAATTTTGATTTGAAACGAAAAAACCCCCATCTGTACGACCGAAGATGGAGGCTTTTCCATTGTTTGTGATTTCTTCGGCATCCCGGCTGTCCACGTTGTTGTGGACCCTAGGCTTTGCGTCCTTGGGTTACCCCAAGTTTACCTTTATCGGAAATTGTATTGGATTAATTTATGGTATTTTAGCCTGTTCTTGTCTGCTTGTGAAGGGAATAACGAAAGTTTTCACAAAAAATACTAACTCATAATTGTATAAACGTATTGCAAAGTCAACAGTAATTTTTTAGTTTTGCTAAATTGTAACACTCTACTCTCGTCCCATTGTCACTCATTAAGCCACGTTATTTTCGCTCAAACGGAAGCTCAGATGCTTCGGAGGCGGCAACGCCTAAAAGCTCCACGTTACACCCACATTAAAACCATGCCTCGACACATCCACTTCCGGGCTGACACCCTGGAGACCAAGAAAAGCATCGTTCACAAATGAACTGAAAAAATGTCCGATTGCGAAACCGGCAAGGATATCCGAAGGATAATGCATATTGGCCTCCACCCGCGCCCACGCAGTGCCCACCGCAATAGCGCCAAGGCCGATATCGGCCGCCACCTCGGCTGTTTTTGGAAGTTCCATTGCCTCGATGTTTTTTGCGGCAAGAGTGGAAAACGCAGTGACCGCAGTGGTGTGCATGGAAGGAAAAGCGTTGTCGAATCCGCCGGGCGTCGTCCTGCCGATGGTCGCATTTAACGTCGCGGTTACCCCTTCAGACAACCCGAATGCCGCTCCGGTAACGATGAATCCCTTTATTTTGTTGGTGGCCCAATCCCCGGGCTGATCGCCGCTTGGGGTCAACAAGGCTGTGCCGCCGTACAGCGCGCCGGAGGCGTACAAGAGATAATTGCTCCAACTGTCGGCATTCCTTTGAGATCCGAAAACAGGCGTCGTATCCGAAGCCCATTTGGCAACATTCTTGTCCCACTTGCCCACCTGGAATACCGCCGCCCCAACTGCCGGAGCCCAAGTCAGGGGTGAAACGGCTGAATTATAAGCAGCTTGCCCAACCCTCTTCCACCCAGGAAGAAAAGTGGCATCTTGCCCCCATTTCCGGTTATTCGCCATCGTCCCGCATCCGCTGAGCATGAAGATGAGTATTGATAGTATGAAATAACAATAAATTTTGATGGCGCACCTTCCTTTGATAAAAAAATGCCAATGTTTTCATTGTGTTGGAGTATGGAGGGTAGTGCCGGTCTCTTTTTGTTATACCTCTAGTTTTTCGAATGGCAAGTGAGGCAATAAGATGTTTGGCTGATTCAGTAGGGCTGAAAACAATATCGGTTGAATCCAATCCTATTGATGTGGGCTGGATGGAGATAGAAGGGGTGTTCAGAAAAGTAGAAGAAGAAAGCGGGGAGGCTTGATATAAGACAAGGAACCGCCTAGTGTCCTGATTGGTTAGTTCCTTCCCAAAATTTCAAGCAAATTCACCATGGCTTATAACGTGATTTCAATGAGTTATACGATATCAAGCGGGCCAAAAGCCCAAAATTGCTGAACTGAACTAACCAAACGGGACACTAGTCAACTTCTGACTCGTTAGCTGGATGTCTTCGGTGTATAGCTAATATTATTTTTTCTTATATAATATATAATCAAGCAATAACTAAGCAGCCCTATAACTGGATTAATAAAGGCCTGAGAATTTACTCCATGATGAATAAAGTAGTTTTTAGGTGATAACAAAAAGCACGAGGTAATAAACGCGATAGCCGATGGAAAATCAAAGCTTTTGAAGAGCGTTGTTTCTCCGGTAAAATTAACATTTTTAGATAATAAGAGGAGAGGGGCAAAAAACACCATAAGATGGTAGTCGGCAAAAATAGTAGTTCCAAGCATATATGAAATACAAATCAGAAAAACAAAGATTGGCGTAGTTAAGTAGTTTTTTTTGTGTAAAATTAATCCGGAAAAAGCGATGATCAAACCACAAAAAAAGCTAGCTAACTCAACAAATTTGGAATACCCAAATACCAATTTCAGTATACCAAACAGCGATGAATTGTATGCAGAACCAGAATCACCTATCACGTAGAGAGTGTGATAGATGTTTAAGCCGATTAAAAAGTTATGGATTGAGTAATCGTGATAAAGCAGATTCGCTAAAACTGATGTTACTCCAAGAATAAATACCGATAGTATTAAAAACATAATCACTCTTTTGGCGAATTCCCTATGCTGTGCCGTGTATAAGGCTATCATAAAAATAGCTGAATTTGGCCTAATATTAAACGCTATTGCTAGTATAAAAATGGCAAAGTACTTTTTGTCTTGAGTGTAGGCTAAGTACATAGCAATAATAATAAGAATTGATGTTAAAGCTGAAAAAAGATTACCTCTTTGAATAACAAAGAGACATGGATATGATACTATAATACATAGTAGCCACGTGCAATAACCTGTCATGTTGTCGCTGTATTTTTTTGCAATATATGCTAACGTGATAAGCAATATTCCAAGTAATACAAAAAAGGTACCCCATACGGTTATCATCCCCATTAATTGTAAGCTTAGTAAAGACAGTACAGTTGAGAGTGGTGGTAGATGGAAATGAGACAAAGTACCTGAAGAAAGTGCAGTTGCATCTTTATATGGATTGTTGATAATATAATTATAAATTATCTTGTTCATCGATGAATTTGATGCTGGTAGTAATTCATTTGCACCTGGATAGGAAAGTACAACTTTCAAGAAATCGGCAAAAAGATCAGTGGAGATAAGGTATGAGACTGGATTTCTCCGGCCTAAAGAATTAATAAAATTAAGAAAAATAGCATTTATACCACTGAATAAAAAAATTATTTTTAACGCCGAAGAAGGAAGCATATTTTCTTTGAATTTTGGTTTCATCAAATACCCGCCAATAGTAAATTAATATAATTGTCAATTAACTGTAATGTCCTTATTTTAGCTTTGATGCACTTGCACATTCGATGTGTCATGCCCGAATGACTTTGCCGCGCATCCACGATTTCACTCTGTTACCGTTTAAATTCTCGATCAAAATCGCTTCGGGAATGACGATGTGCGAATCCATCAGCCTTGATTTAAGGATTTGGGATTTTTTTATTTTTCTGCAAGGCAAAAGGCAGTCAAGCCAGCAATTCGATTGTTTTTCATTACATATAATTCTGCGCTTGACAGCAGTGTCAAAAATCCATTTGTGCAGGGGTGATGTAGTTTAAGTTGTGAATGGTACTGTTCTTCGCGAGTTTTGAAAATCTTATTTACAACGCGAATTGTAGCTGCGATTGGGAACACTGCTCCGAAATAATAGGCCCCTCTTTTTATTTTCAACCCTGCCTTTTCCACAACCTCTTCAAGTTGAGTGAGTCGGTAGCGTCGTTTGTGGTCAAGAAAAACGTCGTGGCTACTCCAGATAAATTGGAATGCTGGGACTGAAATTATAAATTGTGCACCATTAGGCACTTTTTGAATGTATTCACTTAGTAGACCTATATCGTCATCCACATGTTCTAAAACGTCCATCAGGAGAACTAGATCCGCATTTAAAATACCAATATTTCGCCTGAAATGAACCGGTTTGCCTGCTTCATCTGTATCTGTATCGTCATTATAGTTGATATCAATACACCAAGATTCTTTCGCTTCGGAGTGTGCTAGGAGATAGCGAGAAAAATAACCAGAACCGGCCCCAACATCTAATATTGTTGTTATGTTGGTTTGACCGAGTAATTGTGCTATTGCCCTGGCCTTAGAGCGGTAATACCAATGGTTATAAATGGCATTACCTAGAGCGTCAGTTTCTTTTAAATCCATAGTCAGTCTTCTGATTGATATACGCGGCGTATAAGATAAACAGGACGTCGCTTTGACTCAATGTAAGTGCGACCTAAATATTCGCCAATGATACCAATTCCGATAAGTTGTAGACCACCTAAAAAAGTTATTGCAACCATTAGTGACGCATATCCTGGAACGTCAACGCCCTGTATTATCACTTTCAAGGCGATGAAAGATGCAAAAATAAAAGATAAAGTTGACGTCAAAAACCCAAGGTATGTCCAGATTCTTAATGGCGCTGTGCTAAAGCTGGTGATTCCTTCCAGTGCAAAATTCCAAAGTTTCCAGCCATTGAATTTAGAACTGCCTGCAATCCGTTCTGGACGTGTATAGTCCACATAAGCAGTTCGAAAGCCAAGCCATGCGAGGAGCCCCTTCATAAAACGTCGCGACTCTGGAAGCATCTTGAGAGCGTCAACAACACAACGATCCATCAGGCGGAAGTCGCCAACATTTTCTGGTAAGTTTAGATTTGCTAGCTTGTTATGGATATAATAAAACCAGTTCGCAGACGTACGCTTAGCCCAGAAGTCTGAATCACGATTAATGCGCCGTCCGAGAACAACTTCATAACCATCACGCCACTTTTCGATCATTTCAAGAATGATTTCTGGAGGATCTTGGAGATCAACGTCCATTGGCACAACGGCATCCCCAGATGCTTGTTGGAGGCCAGCTGTGAGAGCAGCTTCTTTGCCAAAATTACGGCTCAGGTCAATAATTTTGACTCGATGGTCTCGATGTTGGCATTCTAAAAGTCTTTTTAGTGTGCAGTCTGTGCTGCCATCATTAATAAAAAGAAATTCAAGGATAATGTCTGCTTGGTTGTCGAATACCCGGTTAACTTTATTGATAAAGATATCTACAGTCTCCACCTCGTTGTAAACGGGTATAACAAGCGATAACCTCATAGAGGCCTTATCATCTGAAACGTTATTCACCACGGTTCCTAATTGAAGAGACGAAAAAGCATTGTAATGTATGATGTTGATCTGGTCCTCTGGGGGCAAAATCCCTCTGTTAGAATTTGTCATTATAATTCTGTTTCAAATTTGAAATCAAGCCAAAGTAGATTTGTGTTTGTTAATTATTTTGAAAATTTGTATACTCTCCTTCGCTTTCAATAGCTTGCAAAGAATAGCCCGGAAATATGTGTGGTCCTTTCTTGTTTTTTGCCGGATAGGATACTTTGAGGATACCCCCCCCTGGTCTCGAAAAAGACAAGGGGCTTTGATTACCGTATCAAGACTTCTTACAAAAGTATTATCACGTTCTCGTCATCGCTGGATTGAGTATGCTATCGATGCAGTTGATTTTGGCAGCAGTCGAATGGCTGACTACTTTTGGATTGTTGATGGCCTTGGCAATGGTGTTCAGCGAAGCAACAGTTGATGGTCTGGTGCAAACCAAATCGGTATGTTGGGTGATGAAGAGGCCGCAGGGAGAAAAATCTTTACCGTTACTTCAACGTGTGCTGTAAAACAGCTAAAACTTCTTCCGGAGTAATTGCTTCCAGGCATTCAATGCGGCCACGGTCGCTAATTGTGCAAGTGATCCGATTGCACGGCACGCATTCCCAATCCTTTTGCACTACCGTTACCGATCCTTTTTGCTGAATTCCCTTGTTTGGCTGAAATGGCGAGGGTTCGAGGCATCCATTGGGCCAGGGAGCCCAATATTTTGTCCAGGTTGAACCAAACAATACTATGGTTGGCGTGTCAACCGCGGCTGCAATATGACTGGCGGCTGTGTCAACGCCAATGTACGCAACTCCTCCCTTAATTGCCGCAGCAAGCTGGTTCAGTGTAAATACTTCTGGAAATTGCAAAATTTTCGTGCGAGTCGCATTTGAAATTTTGTTCAGAAATGCCAGGTCGGCTTTATCAGGGGTAACGGTGAAAATTGGACGTATATCCAAATCGGATTGAATTAATTCCACAAGAGCACCCCACTTTTCGGGGCTCCAGTACTTATAAACTCCTCTGCTATAGGGGTGAAGGATAATATAGGGGGACGAATCTGTTTTTAGCTTTGTTCGAACAAACTCTTCGTCGCCTGAATCAAATCCCATTACCAGGCGAGGTTGGGGCTCAATGCCGGCTGCTTTGGCCAATGCCAGCATATTGGGCACAACGTGCAGCTGCTGGCTGTTGCACGTAACACAATCATTTAAAATAGCATGTTTCCACCACTCTTTTTGCAGGCCATTGTCCAAGCCAATAGAGCGTTTTCCTAAAATGGCTGCTGCCACAACAGTTCTGTCTGACGGATATGCCGCAAATGCAATGTCATATTTCTTGTAAAGTGATAATAATGTTTTGATTCCAGACGTATCCTTATTTATTGTAAGGACTTTTCTGATAAGAGGATTCTTGTCAAGAATCTTTTCTGTCCCCTTAAATACTAAATAATCAATAGCCACATCAGGATAAGCTGTCTTGATCGAGAGAGCCAGGGGGGTGGTTACCAGAACGTCGCCGAGGAAACGAAAACAGACAATTAAAATAGAAGAAGGTGAAGTAGCGTTTTTTTTCATGTCATTAATGTTTGATAGTTATTAATAAATATTTTATATCCAATAAATTGTATGACGTCTATTTTTATACTAATAACTGAATTTTTGATTGGTGTAACAGGCTAGAATTGCATGACATACGCCTTGCAAAAGGGCATTGAGTTTTGTTGCTAAACTAATAGTTAAACACATTTCCGCCAAAATTTCCATCAATAAAACAAGTGTATAGGATTTGGTGATAAAAAATGTTATTGCTGCTCACAGTAGAACAATCACATACATCCATATCATTAAAATCCTTGACATAAAATTTGAGTTTAATTAGATTTGAAATAAGTAGTTTTTGCCTGGAATCAGGTTTTTTCACCTTGTCGACGTCAATCTGGGAGCGTGATTGTGCAGCCTACCCATGACGCCTCCTTGTAATTCCTCGATTTGTCTGGCCAGGAAGAAAAACTCTCATTTCCGAATTGAAAACTGAAGGTTTCTCATCTGAAGTTTATGGATGAAACCAGTTGGCCATGTTCATGGGGCGGCGTATTGCTTTATGGTACGACGAGATGTCTTAATCGGGGTTTGCGCTCCATCGGCCCCTTTGACCCAGGATATTTTAGGGTATTTTTACGGTTTTGAGACCGCGGACGTGAGTGCGGTGTGGATCTCGCATTGCTGGGTTTTAAGGAGGAAAGCAGATTGGGTTATTTAACGATTGGCCGTCTGATAGAGACTGAAAACTTTGGCTCTCAAATGAGCAACTTTGCAGCTCTGTACGCCATTACCAGAAAAACAGGCCACCAAATCGTGTTTTTTGAAGATTGGGTTCCTTCTGTTCAAGCCGCTAAGCGTAAAAAACTCCATAAAAGGGTTGCTGCCCGAATACGTGGTTGGGTCAAAAAACACAAACGACGAGATGAGATTAGTAAGACACCGGCTATCGGCTTGAAACTAAATATACCATTCGTTGACCTACCAATAATTGTTAAATCAAAAAATGCCTTAGCTGAAAGCGAGTCTTTATTGGAGCAATTCGTTTTAGATCAGAGTGTTATTGTAGATACTAGGGTGTTTTCTTTGAATCCTAATCTTAACTACAATATAGAAGGTGCATTTCATTCATACCGTAACTGGTATTACATGCGTGAAGAAATAGTTAATATTTTAAAATTTAAAGAAGAAATAAAAAATGAGGCAATAGAATTTATAACTGGTCTCAGAAGTGATGGGTCGGAACTAGTGTCAGTTCACATTAGAAGGGGTGATTATTTAAATTCGACCTTACATCTGAATTTACCATTATCTTATTATGATAATGCATTTTCATTCTTTACTGAATATAAATACAAATTTGTTGTATTTTCAGATGACATTGAATGGTGCAAAACAGCCTTTACTGGTAAAAAAAATATCATTTACTCAGATAATAAATCACCATATTCCGATATGTGTTCAATGTCGCTTTGTGATCATAATATTATAGCAAATTCATCGTTTAGCTTTTGGGGAGCAATGTTAAATAAAAATCCAAACAAAAAAGTGATATGCCCGGCAAGATTTTTAAATAGTGATGATGCTATTAAGTACATTAATTATAATTGGTATCCAGATAGTTGGTTAGCGCAAAATATATAGCTTGATTTCTTAATAACGGCAAAGGATCTTCCTTAAGAGGAGAGTTCTTTTTTTTGCTGCAGTATATTCTTCCCTGCAGCTAGCAAGGAAAAAAACATGAAACGGAAATTGCGAAGTATCAAGAAATTGCTGATAATGTTTCGTAAGCACCCTCGCAAAACAATAGACTATCTTCATGACCTCAAGACGTTGAAGAGCCAAATGCCATCAGCAATGAGTGAGTTTCCACTTGGAAGGCTCAACCCCCAAATCGGTGATAAGTTCTCTGATAGTGGTGTTGCCAAGGGGCACTACTTTCATCAGGACCTACTGGTAGCAAGAAAAATCTACTTAAATAAGCCAACAATTCATGTTGATGTTGGTTCAAGTATCGGTGGATTTGTTGCTCATGTAGCATCATTTCGTTCAATCAATGTGATTGATATTCGTCCACTCCCTTATAGCATACCAAATATTAGGTTTATACAAGCCGACTTCATGATACCTGTCAAGCCTGATTTAGTTGAATACTGCGACTCGTTGTCATGCTTGCATGCCATGGAGCACTTTGGATTGGGAAGATATGGCGACCCTGTGAAATATGATGGCCATCTTCTCGGGTTAAACAACTTACATCGCATGTTGAAGAAAGGCGGAAAGCTTTACTTTTCTGTCCCTATTGGTCCGCAACGAATTGAATTCAATGCCCATAGGGTTTTCTCGCTCAGTTATCTGCTGGAATATTTTGATGGCAAATATCATGTGGATTACTTCTCTTTTGTTGACGACCAAGGGGACTTACACGAAAATGCAACACTTACAGAAAACGACGTACAGAACAACTTTGGTTGTGTTGAAGGCTGCGGTGTTTTCGAAATGACTAAATTGTGAGCAAGAAGCGGCTAACACCGGGTTGCAGCCCTTGCTCCGCGTCGCGCCGCAAAGCGGCTGAACCCGCCCCTAGAGGTAGCGAAATTCAATATTAGCCGAATGTGTAAATATTCATAACGAAGCGCCAGCCGATCGCGCATCTTTGAATGTGAACCGATGCAACCTGCTGCCCCCGAATCAGCGAGAGACCGTTACAGAAATAATTTCGGAAAGGACCGTCCAGGTATGTGCGGTCCTTTCTTGCTTTTTGCCGGATATTTCAGGGAATGGCTTGTTTCGCGGACATTTTGAAAAAGAGCCCTGCCTCGACCGGCTTGCATCGAAAGAGGCAGGGGATCTTTATAGTCGTATCAAAATTTCCGACAAATGTGTTGTTACGTTCCCATCATCGCCGGATCAAGCACGCTGACGATGGTATTGATTTTGGCAGCGGTCGAATCGCTGGTTACGTTCGAAGCGGCGACGGCCCTGGCAATGGCGGCCAGCGAAGTAACTGCCGACTGAGGCGTGTTGCCGGCGGCCTGATGATCCTGGATGGCTTTGTCGGTTGCCGTGGCGATTGCTTCGGCTGCATCGGCACCGGCAACTACGGCGGCGGCATTGGATCCTGCCAGGGGGGCGAAGGCTTTTGCCAACGGTGCCATGTTTTTTGCCAGCACTGCGGCTTTATCGATTACAGTTTCGATCTGGGCGAGTGCTTTGAAAAAATTCTCGAACATTTTGTTTCTCCTTTGTTGCCGGTCTTTTGCCCGGCTGGTTAGTTTGGGCTTGATTGCCCTTTTGATGATGGTGTGATGTTAAGCAGGGCGAAGAGACCGGTTGATACCACGCTCACGAATTCCCATTTTCCGGCATATGCCGCGAATCCGGCATCATTTCATCCTTTCCAGTATGGCGGCCAGCAGCTTGTTGCCGTCGTCGATTTTTCGCTCCAGCGCCGCCATTGCGTCATGCCATGATCGGGAACACTCCTGGTGCGAATCTTTGAAAACTACGCTTTTCCTGAGTGCTTCAATGTCGGCATCCGCCCGGTCAAGCCGTTGTTTAAAGCCCATCCAGGTGAGAAAGGCAGAAACGATAGAACCGCCAACGCCTGCTCCTATGCTCTCCAAATCCATGCGCCCCTCCAGAATTTACACACTTATATAATGCGAAAAACAGTTTTGGTGAAAATTTTGTTGACAATAATCTCTACGGAACTTTGCAGATTGTAACCGTGGCGCCATCCGCAATAATATAGCCAGAGTTGCTATAGAATTTTAGCTGTGTGATGTTGCTGGAATTTTTCCAAATCGAGCCACCCTGGAAAAACGGTTGTGACGGGCTGTCTGAAACGGCCCAGAATCGCAGGAGCCGATACTGGCCTGATGCTACATAAATTCGAATATGATAAAAACTCCTTGTGACACTGCTGCCGTATAATGCACCAATAGCCGGGACAGCATCGCTATAAGATGCTCCAAAATAAGTATTGCTGACATAGTTTGCCGCCGTACTATCTCCGTTTATCACCAGCCTAAAATAATCATCATTCGCTGTTGTGAGCTTTGCGGAAATGTAAATATCAAAGACTCCATCGCCATATGAGGCGAAGTTTAGCCCGGATATTGAAATCCCTGCGGCAGTTAAACCAGAGAATGCTCCGTTATAAATCTGGTTTACATATCCTGTGGAACCGCGAACAGGTATTGTGTTGGCCGTAGGAGTAAGTGAAGGCGAATAAGTACCAACGGTGGTAGCATTTGTTGCGGTCGTTGCTGAGGTCGCCGTGGCCGCATTGCCGGTGCATGCCGCTGCTGTGGTTGCCGACGTAGCATTCCCACTCAAATTCCCACTAAACGTCGGCGCCGTAACAGTGCCAGTAAATGTCGGGCTTGCCAGCGGAGCCTTCGCCGCCAAGTCAGTTGCAAGGTTTGTGACTTGCGACTCTGAAATATTTCCAGACAGCGCCGCGGCCGTCGTCGCCGCAGTCGCCGTCGCCGCATTGCCGCTGATGGAGATGGCATACGTACCCGCCATGTCCGCCCAGGCTGATCCTGTCCATTTTTCCCATTTGTTGGTTGTCGAATTCCAGCGCTTTGCCCCTGTGGGCAGGTTTGTGGGCGTGGTCAGGGTGCTGTCCAGCATGGTCACCACGTCGTTCAGCCGGTTTTTGAGGTAGGTCAGCACATTGGTGTAGAGGTCTGTCAACCCCGGTAAATTCCAGTCAGCCATGATTTATACTCCCCTTAGTGTCCAGCTTACGGTTCCGTTGATCCGCGTGCCGGATGTGTTGAATAAAAGTATTTTGAATTGAGTCGGATTTGCCGCATCCACGAAATCGTAGAGTGCTGTTGCCGAGGTTGTTCCCTGCGGCGTCAGGTTGATGGAATGCACGTCAAGGAATTGCCCGGTGATGTCCACGACAGTTCCGCCCGAGTCAGTCGCGGCTACGGTGGCCATGCCTTGCACCGTTTTCAGTTTGACATCCAGCCGAAGGGTTGACGTGGTTATGGACACGATGCCCGCGTTGGAGGTGGCGAATGCGAGCGCTATTTTTACGTACCGGAAGTTGACCGCATAGACCTCGTACACTCCCGCATAATCGGTCCAGGTTGTGCCATCCAACGAGGTGGAGAGTGTGGGGGTGATGGTTACGTCTCCCACGATCGCGGTTTTGGTCAGGGCAAGCGAGACCCTGGTGTTGGGGATCGTTGCGCCGTAATCGACGATCTCCACGTAGCGTCCGGTTGCGGAAGCCGGTTGCGTATAGACCGGATACCCCGCATCTATCTGGTTTTGTGGGGTGGTCCACGAATGCGCCGTGAAGTGGCCTTGAAACGTTTCGGTGGTGTTGACCGGCGCCAGCAGGTTGCCGTTTTCCGGTATGCAGCTTGTAAACGTGCCTGTCAGGGCAAGGCTGCGCTGGTCCTGCAAGACGAAATCAGGGGGCTGGTTCACCACGGCGTATATGCCCATCTCGGTACCGTAAAGCCCTGAAATGTCTTTGGGCGCTATCCAGTATTTGTACGTGCCGCTGGCGGTTTCAAAGATGGTGGTGAATGTTCCGGAAAGGCTGCCCACCACCTGGGCGGTCGCAAATGTCAACCCCCTGCGGATTTCCACATGATCGATGGCAAATGTTCCCTGGTTGTTCTGCCAGGTCAGCAACACGTTGTTGTCGATTACCTGCTGCGACAGGTTTGAGATTGTGGCGGCATTGATCGTGAGAATCGCCGTTACGGCATTGACGCTGTAATTGCCGCTGGAATCCAGCGCTTTAAGCCAGAATTGAAGATTGCCGGTCTGTGTCGGCTGCCACGAGAACTTGCTGGATTTGTGGTTCGACACCAGCACCGTGCCGCTTGCCCACGATGACCCCAGGCGAATCTCGTAACCGGCAATGTCGTAGTCCGTATTGGCGTTCCACGACAGGTCAACGAACGACTTGTTTGCCGACACCTGAAACATGGCCACATCCGCCGGAGGCATGGCAACGACCGCAGCCCCGGTGATGGTGTAGGTATGGGCGGACAGCGTTGAAATGTCCTGTTGTGCGCCCCCATACACGTTGAACGAAACTAGCTTGATGTAGATGGTCTTGCCGATCTGGTCTTGCCGGAACGGGTATGTGAAGATCGAACCATCCAGCCGAGCGAACCTGCTGCCGCTGGCGTGGGCGGAAATGGTGGAACCATACGCGCCCCGTATCAGATAGGTCAGGTTGTATGTGTTGCTGGCGGTCAAGGTCGCGGTTTCATAGGCCAGCAGCTCGCCATCCACATAGCAGAGGGTATTCAGGCTCTGGGCGTCCTGCTGCGTTCCCGAAAGAAGCTGGCCGGAGCTTGTTGTCAGGTCAACCGCAAGCGTGTTTGTGGTATCCGTAGCGGATCCAGACGGAAGCGCGGACGAAAGGAAACCGTGGCGGGACTTTCCGTTGAGCGTGCCTGCCAGGGTATAGCTTACGTTGTCTTCCGATACCCATACCTCGCAGCCGCCCCAGTTCGTCCCGCCGGATGTGGCAAGCCAGACTTCGAGGCCTGTGGGTGCCAGTTGATAGGGGCACTCGAAAATAACCGGCGCATTGGCGTCGCCCGGCGCTACCTGATAATTGGGCAGATACCCCAGCGGATTCTGGTGGGGATAGATGGTGTGGCTGTTGACGCCAAAGGGATACTCCTCTGCCGTCACCGTTAAAAGCCCGTTTTCATCCTCATCGATCTGGGTGATCTTTACCGGCGTGAGATTCAGGCCCAACGTCGTGTCCGTCAGGGTAACCAGATCGAGCGGCTCCAGCAGGCAGTACTTCCACGAAAGCTTGAAGGTATAGGTGTTGCGGATGTACAGCACCCGTTGCAACAGGAGCTGCGCCACGGCGCGCGCCACGGCTGCGTCACAGATGTAATGCAGCTTTACCGGATCCTGCGTGCGCAATCCCTTTGCCTCGATATCGGCCTGATCTTTCGCTTCTGCAATGGCCACATTGTAATCCTGCGCCCGGTCCACATACTCTACCTGCACATGGTTGTAGGCATCGGCAGTGGTGATGCGGGACACGTTCACCGGCGCTTCGGAAGCGTCGGAAACGATGAAATCATCGTCGGTCAGGTCGTAGATCGGGGTGATATTCGGGGTAAAGGTCACGCCGTTGCCGGTAATCGCCGCATCGGCATAGGGAATGATGGTGAGCTTGCCCTGTGACCAGATAAATTCACTATTGGTGCATTGCGCGATCTGTTTCAAAAACGCCGATGCCTCGGCCTGCTCGGTCAGGGCAGGGGAGAGAAACAGCCCTGCGGCCCGGCAGTATGCCGCATACCCGCTGGCTTCAAAATCGCCGATGTTGGCGGCCGGAAATCCGGCCTGGCTTAAGAAGTCGTTCAGTATGTAATCCGGCTGCGCATCGTTGTGCCCCTCCAGTTGCCCCTTTCCCATCACTTCGAACGACAGGTTTTGAATCCCGGCGTTGGAATCGAGGCTGAAGAGTGGGCAATCCACATGTGCCAGCCCGGAATAGGGGACCGCCTGGTCCGGGTGGTGCGTGGTCAAATGTCCCCATGCCGCCTGACCGGGAGCGCCCAGGGACGCCGACAGGTTCAGGTCTGCCAGGGTGATGCGGGTCTTATCGTTCCAGACAGTTCCGATGCCCTGAACAGGCCCGGCGCACAGGCCGATCATGATTGCGGCCTGATAGGTGTATCCGGTTGTCGTGCTGCTGCTGCCGCCCATTATTTGCCTCCGCTCTGGCTTTTAACTGCGTTCGCCCTGAAATCGCCATACCAGATGATATTGCCGGTAATCCGGGTTTGTCCCCACACCATAGGCATTACTGCTCCATAGGTCGAGGTCTGCACACGCACGGCCTTGATGGCTTCAGGTTGATTTGATTGTGATGATGAACTGCCGAACATTATTAATCCTCCCGTGTTTCTTGCAAAAACCGAAAATGTTCCCTCCCCCCTGGCGGGGGAGGGTTAGGGTGGGGGGGAAGCTGCCATGATCTC
>MTLD01000074.1_pt1 | contig 40585 bp, 34 predicted proteins | sample 1982471 | NCBI WGS metagenome assembly MTLD01 (sample SAMN05712604, study PRJNA340218) | biofilm metagenome | isolation source: sample SPM anode biofilm adapted to -50 mV | place: USA | collected 2012-02-03 | reverse complement strand
CCAGTGTCTGTTTTTTGCAGTATCCCTGCATTTAACAGAGCATGTACATCGCCATGTACCGCTTTCACATCCCTTCCCAAGCGACGTGCCAGTTCACGAATAGTCATTGGTCCAGAACCCGTCATGACGTTCAGCATTTCCCATCGCTTGCCGGAGAGGACCTTGAATAAAAGTGAGGGCGACTCGAAGCTGATGATGTCCCCTTGGGCTTCACCCTCGAATGCTCGCAAGAATCTTCTATTTGTGTTTTCACGGGAAGAGACCTCCAATGTAACTGTGCGCATATCAGTACCTCCACTTATCTACGTCGTTCCAGAAATCTTTCAGAAGGGCCTTCGGTGTTGTAAAATCGTACGGAATTTCAATCTGACCGGTATGTTTATGATCGCCCTTGCCAGCCTCATTATCGTAACGCAGCACACAAGAACCGCTCACCACAAGCGCAAGCCGATATTTGAAGCAATGGAAACTACCTGGAAGCGGCAAAGGCAGGTGCCACACCACCATTTCAACAAAGGTCTTTTCGGATATAATGTGCCGCTCATTGAGCATCAGGTTTGCATTCATGTTGGAGATTGTAACAACGGAGGACAAGTGTTGTCAAGTTGAACAACGCTTGGAGTTTATGGCATGGACTTCATGACCGTGATCTATCCGCATGACTTTTCATTTTCATCATCCGCATAAGTGCGCTTGCCATCCACCAAGTGACTGAGCGGCAGGGTAAAGGCAAACCGGTTTCCCTTCGGCGTTGCCGGCGAGTAGTAGATCCGGCCGCCATGGCGTTCAACAATCTCCTTGCAAATGGCCAGGCCAAGGCCGGTTCCGGCCACGTAACCCTGGGAACTGTCCAACTGCTGGAATGTGTGGAAAAGCCGTTCCCGATCCAGCCACTGAATCGGATGGCCTTCGTCGATGACGCTGATCTCGACCATATCGTCACGTAACTCCGACTTGATCACGACCAGGGTGTCCCGCGGAGAAAACTTGATGGCATTTGACAACAGGTTGCTGATTACCTGCACCAGGCGATCGTCATCACCGCAAATGGGCGGTAAACCATTATCCACCATATTAACCAGCTTAATGCCGTGCTCCATGGCATAACCGCTGATTTCCTCACACGCCAGGGACACGATCTGCCAGATGGACCTGGACATCAAGTTGAAGGACATCTTGCCGGCCTCCATTTTGGAGAGATCGAGTATGTCGTTGATCAACCTCATCAACCGTTCCGTATTCCGGTAACATATGGAGACCAGTTCCTGTTCGGCCTGTCCGGATTGATTGGGGTGCTCCAGCATGAAGTGCAGCGCACCGCGGATGGAGGTCAGCGGCGTCTTGAGTTCGTGGGAAATCTTGGAGATGAAATCGCGCTTCATTTCATCGATGGTTGCGGCCACGGAGACGTCTCGTAGCGACATGATCACCCCGGACAGATCCCCGTTTATGTCGGTCAGGGGTGAAAGGATAACTTTCAGCCGCTTGCCGTTCATCTCCAGCTTGTCTTCCCAGGGCTCCTTTTCCTGACCGCTCCTCAAGGCATCGAGATGTTTGCGGACACGCCCGGTCATCACCCCCCTGACGGCCTCCCCATCTGTCTCCCCTTGGGAGTTCAGATCGAGGATGTCGCGGGCAGCCGGATTTGCCAGGCTGATGCTGGCGTTGCCGTCAAAAACCAGCAATCCTTCCGATAGGCAGGAGAGGATCGCTTCAAGCCATCTCTTCTCGCGCTGAAGTTCCATGGTCCGTTGGGCAACGACCCGTTCCAGCCCCTCATTCATCTGCGACAGACGGCTGTTGGCGGATTCCAGTTCTACGGTGTTGCTACGGATAATCCTGTCTCGATCTGCAAGGTCGAGGGACATGCGGTTGAAGGCGTCCGCCAGGATCTCCAGTTCATCGCCGGACCTGACCATGGTGCGGTGCTCAAAATCGCCACGACCGATTTTTTCGGCTCCGGCAATCAGGTCATTTAGCGGTCTTGTAAAGCGGCGCGCCAGATAGAGCGCCATCAGGAACAGCAACGGCGTCCCCACGGCAAGCATCCCGACAATGCTCCCCAGGTTCTGGCGGCGCATCACGCGGTAGTCCTTATCATGCAGGGCAACCAATATGGTTCCCACCACGGAACCATCAATATTCCTGAGCGGCGCGATCGCAGTCCGATAGGCGATTCCGCCTATGAGCGCCTCGTCCCGAAAGTGCCCCTCCCGAGCCAGTCGCGTCATGATGGCGCGGCTTATGCGAAATTTGCTGCGCTCTTTTTCACTACGCAGGCTCCCCACAATCGGAACCTCGCCCTGGGTAATGACCGCTTCGATGCCATTACCGAAGATAGACTCCACCTGGTGCCGTAGGAACGGGTCGTTATTGATCACATCGGCGCTTATAATTCCGCCCAAAATGCGACCGTCCGGCACGATTACCGGGGTGACGCTGATCGCCGCCAGCACGGAGCTGTCTTTGCCATTTTCACAAAAGGGATGACTTCCCAATCTGCCCAGCAGAGAGCATGAAACCAATTCCACCGAGACGACCGGCAAGCGTTTGCGGATGGCGTCTTCAAGGAGCGGTTTGAAATTGTCGGGGATATCGCGCAAATTTCTCAACGCCAACGGCCTCATGCCCGTATCGACGATCGCCATGAAATCCACATAGGGCAGGATATTGTTCCAGCTCCGGAGCGATTTGGTCAGCCAGGCAGTGTCGCGGGCCATGATGTGTTGTTGAATGTCGGGAGAAGAGGCCGGGAAGAGAAAGGCGTTGCGCATCTCAACCAGCCTGCTGTTAAACTGGGTGCGGACCACATTGAGCCCATCATCGAGGTTTTTGACGATCCGTTCGTTAAAGAACCCGTCGAAGCGCGAGACAAATGAATAGACGAGAATGGCGTGGATAGGAAGCAGGCAGAGCAGGATAGAGATAAAAAATCTGGTTCTGATGCTGGTCTTTAGTTTCATGTACAGGCAGCGCCTAGGTCTCTGGCTTGAGATCCCGCGACATCAACTCGCTGACTGCTTGGCGGGCTGGTTTGTCCTCATGGAGGATCTGGTAGACTTTTTCAACGATAGGCATTTCCACCCCGAGACGGACGGCAAGCTGATAGACCGATTCGGCAGTCTTCACCCCTTCGGCCACCATGCGCATCTCTGCCAGAATATCCACCAGACGCATCCCCTGGCCCAGCTTGAACCCGACGCTGCGGTTGCGTGACAGGTCGCCGGTACAGGTCAGTACCAGGTCGCCCATGCCGGCAAGTCCGGCAAAAGTGGCTGCCTGGGCGCCCATGGCCTGTCCCAGACGGTTCATCTCGGCCAGGCCGCGGGTAATCAGGGCGGCCCGGGCGTTGTGTCCGAAGCCGAGCCCGTCGCAGATGCCGGCCGCAATGGCGATCACGTTCTTGACCGCGCCCCCCAGTTCCACACCGGAGACATCGCTGTTGGTGTAAACCCGGAACGACGGATTGCTTAGTACCCACTGCACGCGCCTGGCACACTCCTCGTTGCGTGATGCAGCCACTATCAACGTCGGAAGCCCGCTGGCCACCTCACGGGCAAAGGATGGGCCGGACAGGGCCACGTAACGGGCCAGCACATCCTCGCCCAGCAACTCTGCGCAGATCCGGGAGACCGTCATGAGCGAATCCAACTCGATCCCTTTGGAGGCATTGACGATCAAGGCATCGGGACGAATCTCCGCGGCGGCCCGGGCCAGCACACTGCGCATGACCTGCACCGGTGTTACCAGCAGAATCAAGGTGCGGTCCGCCAGTGCCTCGCTGAGGCTGCTGGTGCAGACCAATGACGGGTGGAGCGGGATGCCGGGCAAATAGACCGAATTGATGCGGGTAGCGGCAACTTCAAGGGCAAGATCCTGCTCATAGATCCAGAGCGTGGTGTCATGGCCATTCCTGGCGATCACGTCGGCCAGGGCGGAGCCCCAGCTACCGCCGCCGATTACGGCTATGCGTTCAACGTTACTCCTCGTCATGGTACTCCTCCAGCCGCAGATCATATCCTTCCGCCAATGCCTGCCGGGCCGTCTCGATACTGTCCAGGATCAGGCGCCGAATAAACGGATGACGCGCCTCCGGGAGGAATCCACCCACCAGGCTCAGTGCCGTGGCCAGGGTGTGCTGCACCAGATTTTCATCGCACTTGGTCTGCTGCATGTAATCAGCCGTCAGAAGCAGCCGTTTGATAAGCTCGGCCCGGCGCGGTGTGATCAACTCCTCACAAAAACGGGCCATTTCCGCTTCGAGCTCACCCTCGGAAAATCCGGCCTGACCGTTCTTCTTATCCAGGGCGTTCAGCCTTTCGGCCACATCGTAGACCGCCGGCTCGGATAACAACCACCCCTCCAGGCTGGGGCAGTCCAGCAGTTCGTTACTGCTAGCCACAAAGGCCGGAATCCGTTCCACGATCCCTTCAAGATGCTCCAGGCTGAAGCGGGGCACATACCCCTCGGGCCTGATCACATCAGGGCTGAACATGCGCATGTCCACGTAAAAATCAGGAGGCAGGAAATAACCCTGCTCGCGGCTGTGGAAAAGCGCGTCGCGCAGCAGGGCAAGGGCATAGCCTGGCTCGACCTGCTCCAATATCTCGCCGGCCGCCATGTCCCTCAATACCGAATCATACTCCCGATCGTCCTTCATCCGGTAACTCAAGGCGTTGATCAGGCCATCCGATTCACCTGCCAAAAGCAGCATCGCGGCATAACCGGAATCCTCCAGCTTCCAGGAAAACCACAGGGAGCGGGAACCGTAAATATCTATGGGCCCGGCCAATACCGAGTAAAACGGCAGTGGCGCCTGAAAGGAATCCGGGAGTTCCAGCGGTTCGCGGACACCCATGAAGGAGAGCCGGCGGATGTTGCGCCGGATCAGCACGGCCAGTTCACCCTCGTGGCGCTGTTCCGCCTTGTTCAACACGTGGAGGGCAAATCCGTTTCTGGTCTTGCCCAGCGCCGTAATCGCCTCTTGGACCACCTCGGCCCGTTCGAAAGAAATCAGTATCTCCAGAACCGCAACCGCTTCGGTGCTATTGGCCTCCGCAAGACCCCGTATCATGTGTACGCGAACCTCGTCACCGGCATCCAGGAACACGTCCATAAATCGTACTTGCCCACGGTCGCCATCTTTCAGGCAATCCCCGATAAATCCTTCAATGGAACCGGCGCCATAGCCGGTCATTGCCGCAAAAGGGGGCGAGGTGACATCAATGCCGTAGTCCTGCAGCGCATCCAGCAACGCCAAGCGGCCATCGTCCTCCAGATCCTTTCGTTTCAGGGTGATCTGGATCAACTGATCAAGCCAGCCTGAATCGTCAAAGAAATCCAGCATGCAGGTATAGCGGTAAATGGCAGTGCCGTTCTGCTCATGCCACAGCTTGCGCACCAACGGCCGGAGGGCGCGCCGCCCGGATTTCTGCAGGCGTCGGCCGATGCGTTCCATCTGGTCGCCGGTCAGGTCTTCACGTTTGAGAAAATCCAGCAGCCGGATGATACGCCGCCGTTCACGCAGGGTTTTATCTATTTTCAAGAGTCTGGTCATAATTGTATATTTTTATGGTGACAGGCCAGTGTGCCTGCCAGTATCAGAAACGCCACACCGGACATCCTACGTTATTCCTCAAGCTCCTCTTCGTCCTCTTCCTTCTCAGCCAACTTGGCCACGGCCACGACCTTTTCCTTCTCCTCGGTGGTGATCAGGCGTACCCCCTGGGTATTGCGGCCAATCACCGAGAAACCGGAAACCGGCACCCGCAGGATCTTGCCGTTGTCGGTGATCACCATCAGGTCGTTGTCATCGGCGACCTGCATGACATTGACCACGCTGCCGTTGCGGTCGGTGGTCTTGATGGTGATGATCCCCTTGCCGCCGCGGGTCTGGTCACGGTACTCGTCCAGGTCGGTGCGTTTTCCGTAACCGTTCTCGCAGACCGTGAAGATGGTGGAGCCGACAGCGGCGTTGTCCACGATCTCCATACCGATCACCTCATCATCCACCGACAGTGTCATGCCGCGCACTCCGCGGGTGACGCGCCCCATGGGACGGGCATCCTCTTCGTTGAAGCGGATGGCCTTGCCGTCCCGCGAGGCCAGGAAGACATCCTTGGTGCCGTCGGTCAGGGCCACGGAGATCAGCTTGTCCCCCTCGTCCAGCTTGACGGCGATGATGCCGCCGGAACGCACGTTGGAGTACTCCACCAGGGGCGTCTTCTTGACCACACCCTTTTTGGTAGCCATGAACAGGTAGGTATCCTCGGTGAACTCCTTAACCGGCAGGATGGTGGTGATCTTCTCATCCATGGCAACGTTGACCAGGTTGACCACCGCCTTGCCCTTGGTGGTGCGGCTTCCCTCTGGGATCTCGTAGACCTTGAGCCAGTACATGCGGCCGGCATCGGTGAAACAGAGCAGGTAGTCCTTGGTGGAGGCGATAAACAGCTGTTCCACGAAATCCTCTTCCTTGGTCTTCATGCCGGTCTTGCCCTTGCCGCCGCGCCGCTGGGAGCGGTACAGATCGACCGCGCTCCGCTTGATGTAGCCGGTGTGGGAGATGGTCACCACCATCTCCTCGTCCTCGATGGTATCTTCCAGTGAGATGTCGGCGGTCTTGTCCACGATCTCGGAACGACGCTTGTCGCCGAACTTGTCGCGGATCTCGGTCAACTCGCCAACAATGATCTTGAGGATCTCGGTGTCAGAGGCCAGGATCTCACGCAGCCGGGCGATGAACTTGAGCACCTCTTCGTATTCGGCGATGATCTTGTCCCGCTCCAGCCCGGTCAGCCGTTGCAAGCGCATTTCCAGAATGGCCTGGGCCTGGATCTCGGAGAGCTGGACCGCTCCTTCGTAGCCCACAGGCATGGGCAGGTCGAGGCGCTTGAGGTAATCCGGATCGGCAAATTTGCCCTCCATCAGTCCCTGTTTTGCCTCTGGCGGGGTCTTGGATTCGCGGATCAGTTCAATGACAGCATCCAGCCAATCCAAGGCGATCTTGAGGCCTTCCAGGATATGGGCGCGGGCCAGGGCCTTTTTCAGCTCGAAGTTGGTACGGCGGGTGACCACCTCGCAGCGGTGGTCGACAAAACAGTCCATCACCTCCCGCAGGGTCAGTACCCGTGGGCGGTTGTGGACAATGGCGATCATGATGATGCCGAAGGAGGTCTGCAACTGGGTGTGCTTGTAGAGCTGGTTGAGCAGCACCTCGGCATTCTCGTCCCGCTTGACCTCGATGACGATCCGCATCCCTTCCCGGTCCGACTCGTCACGAATCTCGGTGATCCCCTCTACCTTCTTTTCCTTGACCAGTTCGGCGATTTTCTCTATCAGGCGCGCCTTGTTGACCTGGTAAGGGAGTTCGGTGATGATTATCGACTGGCGCTCGGTTTTCTTGGCAGCCTCCACGTGGGCCTTGGCGCGGATTTGGATGATGCCGCGGCCGGTGGCGTAGGCATCCCTGATCCCTTGGCGGCCGTAGATGGTGGCGCCGGTGGGGAAGTCGGGGCCGGGTACCATGGCCAGCAGCTCCTCGAAGGAGAGGTCCGGGTTGTGGATCGTGGCGATAATACCGTCGATCACCTCCACCAGGTTATGGGGAGGTATGTTGGTAGCCATGCCAACAGCGATACCTGATGAGCCGTTGACCAGCAGGTTGGGAAACTTGGAGGGTAGGACCGTCGGCTCCAGAAACTCGTCGTTATAGTTGGGTTGCATGTTGACGGTTTCTTTGTCCAGGTCGGCCAGCAGCTCGTTGGAGAGCTGGCGCAGGCGGATCTCGGTGTAGCGCATGGCGGCCGGCGAGTCGCCGTCCACCGAACCGAAGTTCCCCTGGCCGTCTACCAGCATGTAGCGCAGTGAGAAGTCCTGGGCCATGCGCACGATGGTGTCGTAGGCTGCGGTGTCGCCATGGGGATGGTACTTACCGATCACGTCACCGACCACGCGGGCCGATTTCTTGTAGGGTTTGTTATAGTCATTGCCCATGTCGTACATGGCATACAGACAGCGGCGGTGTACCGGCTTGAGGCCGTCGCGCACGTCCGGCAGAGCGCGGCCGATGATGACCGACATGGCGTAATCCATGTAGGAGCGCTTCATCTCGTCTTCGATGTTAACTGCTATCTTGTTTGGTGTGTTGGTAAGCATCAGTTCCTCTTATATCAACGAATGTTATTTGTTTCAGATATCCAGGTTGACCACGTTGAGCGCGTTGTTTTCGATAAATTCGCGGCGCGGTTCTACCTGATCCCCCATGAGGATGGTGAAGATCTCGTCCGATTCCACCACGTCCTCGATCTTGACCTGCAGCAGCACCCGGTTGTCCGGGTTCATGGTGGTTTCCCAGAGCTGTTCCGGGTTCATCTCACCAAGACCTTTGTAGCGCTGGATGGCCAGGCCCTTTTTGGCCTGCTCCAGGAAGAAGACAAGGAGTTCCTCGTGATTGGACGTCTCCAGCAGCAGCTTGCCGCTATCCTGCTGTTCCAGAAAGGCGCGGCCGTCGGCCATGGTATCCACCACCCGGCGGTGGTTCTCAACCAGCAGCTCATACTCGTGAGTTGAGAGTACCGAGAGGGCCTGGTGGTCGATAATTGCGCGAATGTTACCGATGCGGAAGGCAATGCGTTCTTCTTCGATCTGGTACTCGGAGCCGGGGGACAGCGCCTTCATGGCCTCCAAATAGGGCTCCATACCTGTCAATTCCTCGATCCCGGCCGGCACGTTGGCCCGTACAATGATCGAGAGCAGGTCAGAGGCAATGCCTTTCTTGACCACCTTGTCAAAGATGGCACGGTTCTCGATAAACTGCTTGATTACCGGGATAATCTGCTTACCGATGTAAATTCGGTCCCCTTTTTCCAGCTTAAGCGTCAGCTCCTCGGCACCTTCCTCCAATAGAAAGTTTTGCATGGCGTGTTCGTTCTTGAGATACATCTCCTTCTTGCCGCGTTTGACCTTGTAGAGCGGCGGCTGGGCAATGTAGAGATGGCCGCGCTCGATCAGTTCACGCATATTGCGATAGAAGAATGTCAACAGCAGAGTGAGGATGTGGGAGCCGTCCACGTCGGCATCGGTCATGACGATGATGCGGTGGTAGCGCAGCTTGGCGATATCGAAGTCATCCTTGCCGATGCCGGTGCCCAAAGCGGTGATCAGGGTGCGGATCTCCTGGGAGGCGATCATCTTATCGAAGCGGGCCTTCTCCACGTTGAGAATCTTCCCCTTGAGCGGGAGGATAGCCTGGTTTTTGCGGTCGCGACCCTGTTTGGCGGAACCGCCGGCCGAATCGCCCTCGACCAGGTACAGCTCGCACAGGGCCGGGTCCTTCTCCTGGCAGTCCGCCAGTTTGCCCGGCAGACCACCCATATCCAGCGCTCCTTTGCGCCGGGTCAGATCGCGGGCCTTGCGGGCCGCTTCGCGGGCGCGAGCCGCTTCGATGGACTTTTCCAGGATGCGCTTGGCGACCTGGGGATTCTCCTCCAGGAACTGGGCCAATTTATCGTTCAACAGGGTCTCGACGTATCCTTTGACTTCGGAGTTACCAAGCTTGGTCTTGGTCTGCCCCTCGAACTGCGGCTGGGGGATCTTGACCGAGATGACGCAGGTCAGCCCTTCGCGCAGGTCATCACCGGAGATGGTCACCTTGGCGTTCTTGAGGAGGTTGTTGGCCGCGGCATAGCTGTTCATGGTACGGGTCAGGGCCGCCTTGAAGCCCGCCAGGTGGGTGCCACCCTCATGGGTGTTGATATTGTTGGCAAAGGTGAATATTTTCTCGTCGTAGGAGTCGTTGTACTGCATGGAGACCTCTGTCTCCACGCCACCTTTTTCGCCCTTGATGTAGATCGGCTTGGGGTGTAGAGGGGTCTTGTTGCGATTCAGATACTCCACAAAGGAGTTGATGCCCCCCTCGTAGAAAAATTCGTGAGACTTGTTTTCCACCCGTTCGTCGGTGATCTTGATCCGTACCCCGGCGTTGAGAAAGGCCAGTTCCCTAAGGCGCTGGGAAAGCACGTCAAAGGAATATTCGGTGGTCTCGAAAATTTCTTCGTCCGGCATGAAGGTGATCTTGGTGCCGCGCTTCTTGGTTTCGCCGGATATTTCCAGCGGCGCCACAGGATCGCCACGGCGGTAAGACTGTCGAAATACCTTGTTATCGCGGCGAATCTCCAGTTCCAACCACTTGGAAAGTGCGTTGACTACCGAGACGCCCACTCCGTGCAGTCCGCCGGAAACCTTGTACGCATCGTTGTCGAATTTGCCGCCGGCATGCAGAACGGTCATAACAACCTCGGCAGCCGATTTTCCCTCGCTGGGCATCATGTCGGTGGGAATACCGCGGCCGTTGTCCACAACCGTCACCGAACCGTCGGTGTTGATGGTCACGCCGACGTTGTCGCAGTGACCGGCAAGGGCTTCGTCAATGGCGTTATCCACGATTTCGTAAACCAGGTGGTGCAGGCCTGCGCTGGAGGTTGAGCCGATGTACATGGCCGGGCGCTTGCGTACCGCGGCCAGTCCTTCCAGTACCTTGATGCTGTCGGCACCGTATTCTTCCGAATGTAATTGTGTCATGTTTGCCTGTTCACTCATGCGATTCATTTCCCTCAAACGTCAGATTGCCGTCTTCCACACGAAAGACGGCGCATTGTGCTACAGCCCCCAACAGGGCTGGTGTTTGTTCTGTTGTGGTCATGAATACCTGAATGTCGCGTGACACCAGGAAATTCATCAGATTGCGGTTGCGGACGGCATCAAGCTCGGAACCCATGTCGTCCAAAAGCAGCAGGGGTGGCTCGTTGAAGATTGCCTGCAGGTTGTCGATCTCCGCCATTTTCAGGGCCAGCACAAAGCTTTTCTGTTGGCCCTGGGATCCAAAGGACTTGAGCGGCCTGTTATCAAGAGTGAGCGTCAGGTCATCCCGGTGCGGTCCGGCTGTAGTGGTGCCATAGCGTTCATCGCTACGCTCATGCTTGGCAAACAGTTCCAGCAGTTCCGTACGAATACATTCCCGTCCATCGGCCTGCACCCCTTCCGGACGATAACATATGCCGGCTGATTCGCTACCGCCGGAAATCATTGCATAGTATAGCTGTAGCGTGTCGTTAAGTTGCAACACGAACCGTCGCCGCTGTTCGATTACCTCGGCTCCTGCCTCGGCCAGTTGTTCGGTCCATGTATCCAGTCCCGATCTGTCGCTGCTTTTCAGAAGGTGGTTACGCTGCTTGAGAATGCGATGATAATTATGCCAACTCTGCAGGTAACCAATATTGCCCGTATAAACGGCGCGGTCCAGATAGCGTCTGCGCGCATCCGGACCCATTCTGACCATTCCAGTGTCATCGGGGGAAAATACGACCGCATTCAACCTGCCATGGAGATCTGATGCCCTTTGAACTGCCTTGCCATCGATCTCAACCCTGCGGCCGATAGTTTCCAGGCTTAGTTTTATATTGCTCCTCGTACCTCCGGATTCAATCGCTCCATGTATCAACGCTGTCCGTTCGCCATGCCTTATCAGGTCCGGAAACCTGGAATTTCTGAAAGAACGGGGGCTCCCCAACAGGTAAATTGCCTCTAGCAGGTTGGTTTTGCCTTGTCCGTTGAGTCCGTACAACAAGTTGAAGCGTTCGCCCGGCACGACCCTAACCATTCCGATATTGCGAAAGCCTGCAATTGCCAGGTGCTTAAGTCGCATCTATTATTTTCTATAGCCTCATGGGCATGATCACTGCGAGGAAACTATCTGATTTTTCCGGGACTATGATCGATGGAGAAAGCTCGTCCTTGAATTTCATCTCAATGCAATCCGTATCTGTTACTGCCAATACATCCAGCAGGTAGCGGGCATTGAATCTTACGGCAAACGGCTCGCCATCATACGTTACGTCGATCTCTTCCATGGCATCACCCAATTCCGGATTGCTGGACGAAATTTTGATGCCGCTGTTGGATATCTCCAACATGATGCCCTTGAATTTCTCACTTGAGAGAATTGCCATCCTGCGTACCGAATGGGTAAAAACCTCTTTATTGATAGTTATAATGCGGTTGTTGGCAACAGGAACAACCCGGTTGTAATCTGGGAATTCACCATCAACAAGGCGCATGACCATATAGGAATCGCCACGTTTGATAACAGCGCTATTGTCCATGAAACCAAACATGAGGGTGCCGCCACTCTCCTCATCGGTAATCTTTTTCATCTCATAGATGCCTTTTTTCGGTAGAATGACTCCCTTGCTGAGTTCCGGGCCGGCATTTCCCTTGAAAGTTCCTTTGGCAATGGAAAGTCTGTGCCCGTCTGTGGCAACCATTTTGAGATTCTGGTCGCCACCCTCAGTTGTTTCAACCTTGGTGAACAATCCGTTGAGATTATATTTTGTTTCGTCGTTGCATATGGCAAATGATGTCTTTTCTATCATCCCTTTCAGAAGCGAGCTTTCTATCTCAAAAAGATTTTCTTCCTTAACAGCCGGAAAATATGGAAATTCCTCCGGAGAAAGACCAACTATATTGAACTGCACCTTGCCGCATTTGATTTCTACCCAATCGTTGTCCTTGGTAGTGAAAATTATCACCTGATTCGGTAGTTCCTTGACTATCTCGTACAGTTTTTTTGCACCTACCGTAATCTTGCCCGGAGTAGCTACTTCTGCGGGATAGCTACTTTTCATCCCTACTTCCAGATCAGTGGCAGTCACATGGAGGGCTGAATCCGTAGCCTCCAACATTACATTCGATAGAATTGGCATGGAGGTTCGTTTTTCAACAATACCCTGTATTTTCTGCAGTGATTTGAGAAAGACTTCTTTATCGATTCTGAATTCCATATGCCACTCCTTACGGAATAATATCTTTATAAAATAATAAAAGATTTTGTAGTTCTTGTAGAGGGTGTTGATACGGTTGATAACTGTGTAACCGTATGAAAATAAATGAAAATTACCTACGTAATAGTTGTTTATGAAATTCTTCGAACAGAGATGTTTATCAACAGGCAAAAAGTTATACACATATTTTTATCTGCCCTGTATACAGGTTCTCCTTACTTGAGAAGATTATTCTTAATATCTGCAACAATTTTAGCTAGTTTATGATCATCTTTGAGCGCATTATCTATTTTTTTGGCGGCGTAAATGACTGTTGAATGGTCCTTGCCACCAAATCGAGCGCCAATATCCGGATATGATGATTTGGTCAAATCCCTACAAAGCCAGATAGCAACTTGCCGTGCTTGGACAAAATTCTTGAGCCGCTTATCTGATTTCAATTCAGCCACCTTGATGCCAAACTGATCCGCGGTCGCTTTTTGTATCAATTCAACGGTAATTTCCCTGCGTCTGTCACCAAGGATATCCTTGAGGCTTTCCTTGGCCATGGTAAGGGTTATAGGAATACTCTGTAAGCTGCTGTAAGCTCCTAGCCTTATCAGCATCCCTTCGAGTTCACGTATGTTGCGGGTATCGCTGGATGCCAGGAAATATGCGACATCGTCGGGAAGTTGTATTTTGAAAATTTCTGATTTTTTCTTGAGTATGGCAATTTTGGTTTCCAGATCCGGCGGTTGTATATCTGCGATAAGACCCCATTCAAAACGGGAGCGAAGGCGTTCTTCAAGATCGGAAATTTCCCTTGGAAACTTGTCGGAAGTTATGACTATCTGTTTATGTGCTTCGTGGAGCGCGTTAAAGGTATGGAAAAATTCTTCTTGTGTGCCTGTTTTTCCGGAAATGAATTGTATGTCGTCAATCAGGAGTACATCCACGTTTCTGAATCTGTTTCTGAACAGGTCCATCTTCTTGAGCCGCAGATGATTTACCATTTCGTACATGAATTTCTCGGCGGAACAGTAACAGACGTTCATTGCAGGTGAAACTTTTCGAATAGTGTGGCCGATGGCGTTTAGCAGATGGCTTTTGCCAAGTCCGACACCGCCATATATAAATAAAGGATTATAGGTGTCTGCGGGATTGTTTGCTACTGCCATGGCAGCGGCATGGGCGAAATGATTGCCTGTCCCGCTAACGAACAGATCAAAGGTATATTTGTTGTTGAGAGGCGTGAATGCGGAATCTGTTTGAGATATCTGAGCCTGGTCAGAATCCTGGTGACCTTTGATAATGAGATTTTCCGGCAGGTTTGCATCGGATTCGTTCTCATTTTCTTTGATAAGAAAATTGATGTGAACATTATGACCCGATGTCATTGATAATGCACCGGTTAAAACCTTGTGATAATGTTCTTCCAGCCATTCTTTGAAAAAAGACGTAGGAACGGATAAGAATACGGAATCGTCGTCATGATGACTGTAACGTATTGGCTTGATCCACGTGGTAAAATCGCGTTCAGACAGAACTTTTTCCAGATTGTCGGATGCTTGTTGCCAGGCTTCTTGCATAGAATCGATCGTTATCAGGAGTATAAAGGTATAGTTATCCACATTGGGGTGAACTGAAAAACCACCAATGGTATAAGCAGGTTTCAGAAACGGGCTTCAGTGGGCGGCTCTAAGTTATTAACATGATTTTCAACACCTGTTGATAACTTTTTATTAAATTAATACGACAACTTACAGTAATTATATTAATAAATAAACTTTGTAAGGATGCAGAAGATTACCAGAGGCCGCCCCATTTATCAAGGCAAATCAAATCTCATGGCAAAACATCACCCGGAATAAATTTATTGACAAATATATGTTGATATGATTAATAACCCATTTCCTGAAAAATTTTATCGGATAGGAGTGCCGAGATGAAAAGAACTTTCCAGCCAAGTAATACTTCACGCAAGAGAACCCATGGTTTTCTTGTAAGAATGTCCACCAAAAATGGTAGATTGGTTATCAAGCGTAGACGGGCTAAGGGCCGCAAAAACCTTTCAGTTCGCATTGCAACCAAATAATTTCCAGATTGACGGGCAGGGGCCTGTAGGCAAATTATATCCAAAATCAGCACGCTTGCGTAAGCGGGCTGATTTTGTTAGGTTGACATCTTCGCGTAATAAATGCGTAACCAAGGGTTTTCTTGTTGTTTGGCAGTTAAATGAAGTAAAGCAGGCACGCCTCGGGGTTACGGTCAGTAAAAAGGTTGGTTGTGCTGTTATCCGTAATAGGATCAAGCGCTATGTCAGGGAGATTTTCAGGAATTACGGGCATATTCCATTACCTATTGATATTAATGTCATTGCTCGCAAGGAGTCCGTATTAATGGACTTCAGAACTGTTTTGCTGGAACTTGAAAAAGCATTTAAGCATATCGGCGTATCCCCATGTTCAAGAGCATTGCGCTCCTTCTAATTAGGCTGTATTCGAAGTGGGTTTCACCACTTTTGCCCCCGGCCTGTCGTTTTTATCCCTCCTGTTCCGAGTATTCCAGAGAATCAATTCTGCGGCATGGACTAGTTAGGGGACTGTGGCTTACCATGCTTAGGCTTTGTAAGTGTCATCCCTTTCATCCCGGTGGATATGATCCGGTACCATAACTGATAACACAACTGGAGCCTTTATGGAAAAGCGTGCATTATTGGCAGTAATCCTTTCGATAGCAGTTTTCTACATATTCTCGATGGTTGTTGGTCCCGAGAAACAACAGGGACCTTCACCGGTTGCCCAAAGTACAACGAGTGCTGCAGTCACTTCCGTGCCCAATCAGCCCAATGCTCAAAGCGCGGTGACCCCTGCGGGAACACAAGCTGTTCCTACAGCTGTTTCCGCTAAAGACGTTACAGTTGATACAGATCTATACACGGCAGTTTTTTCGTCACGCGGCGGAAGTCTTAAGAGTCTTACCCTTAAAAAATACCGTGAAAAAAACTCACCGACAGCCAATCCGGTTGTTCTTGAAACCAACACTGATCCTGCTCTGCACACTTTTTCCACCAGGGCCGTAGGTTTCAATCTTTCTGACAACGCCATTTACGCACCTGATACAGAATCCATAATACTCAATGATGGAAAGAGCCGACAGCTGACTTTCAATTATATATCCGGTCAGGGATTCTCTGTTCGCAAAGTCTATACCTTTGCTGGAAATACCTACGGCATCAAACTCGATATCGAAGTTGTCAATAATTCTTCCGCGCCCATTACCGGTTCAATTCAGCAGCTAATGACCTATCCGGCCGAGCACAAGGTAAAGGACAGCCGTTTTGATATATCCGGATCATATATTTACACCGACAACAGCTTGAAGGTTGACAAGGAAAAGGACGTTCTAAAAGCATCCAGGGTGCCGTATAAGAGTGTTCAATGGGCTGGTTTTGCCGATAAATATTTTCTTACGGCAATATTGGACAACAAAGGAAGTATAGCCTCGGTGGATGTCAAGAAAAATGCCGACGGTTTTCTTGAGTCAGTGGTCTCCTCTCCTCAGTTTATCGCTAACCCTGGTCAGTCTTATACCGTTTCGTATCGTCTGTTTGCAGGCCCAAAGGATATAGACATTCTCAAATCCCAGGGGAATTCGCTGGAACAGTCTCTGGACCTTGGCTGGTTTTCTGCCATTGCAAAACCGCTTCTCTTTACGCTCAAGTTTTTTTATCGCTATGTGGGGAATTACGGTATTGCCATCATTATCATCACAGTTATTCTCAAGGCGTTATTTTTCCCATTGACTCACAAAAGCTACAAGTCAATGAAGGACATGCAAAAGATTCAGCCAAAAATGGCAGCGCTTAAGGAAAAGTACAAGAATGACCGCGATGCCATGAACAAGGCTGTAATGGAACTGTATCGTGACAACAAGGTTAACCCGTTGGGCGGGTGCTTGCCAATGATCGTTCAGATCCCGGTATTTTTTGCATTGTATAAAGCACTCATGTTTTCCATAGAATTGCGTCATGCACCGTTTTTCTTCTGGATAACCGATCTGTCCGACAAGGACCCATACTATGTGACACCAGTCATCATGGGGATCACCATGTTTGTACAGCAAAAAATGACGCCTTCCCAGATGGACCCGGTTCAGCAAAAGATGATGCTTGCCCTGCCGGTGGTCTTCACTTTTATGTTTCTAAGCTTCCCTTCAGGTCTCGTTCTATACTGGTTGGTGAATAATATACTTACCATTGGCCAGCAGATGTACATCAATAAATTGGTGAAGGAATAAACCGATCTTTTTCGGAGCATTTTATGTATATCCGCGATACGATAGCGGCAGTCAGCACCCCGCCCGGCAATGGCGGAATAGGCATTGTCAGGATAAGCGGCAATACGGCAGCTACGGTTGGCTCAGCTATTTTTAAACCAGTAAAAGACGGTGGCCTTAAAAGCCACCGTTTTTATTTCGGCTCCATCCATGATCCGGCTTCGGATGAATTGATTGACGAGGCCATGGCCGTATTAATGAAGGCCCCCAGGTCTTATACTTGCGAAGACGTATTCGAATTGCACTGCCACGGCGGTGTATTGGTCGTCGAGCGGGTTCTTGATCTGGTGCTGAAATGCGGTGCCCGTCTGGCTGAGGCTGGCGAATTTACCAGGCGGGCCTTTCTCAACGGTCGGATTGACCTGATCCAGGCCGAAGCCGTTATGGACATAATCGGGTCCCAGACCGAGGCTGCATTGCGCTTGGCCCAGCATCAGCGCGAAGGCGCTCTTTCGAACAGGATTTATGAAGCGCGCGGATACCTTGTCAAGGCTCTGGCCCTAATCGAGGCTTATATCGACTTCCCTGAGGATGATCTGGGGGAAACTGATATCGCTACAATCAACTTGACTGTTGATCGTGCACTGTCGATTCTTGGTGAGTTGTTGGCCGGATTCAATGACGGGCGCATTCTGAGGGAAGGGATTTCGGTCTTGATCATCGGCAAGCCCAATGCCGGCAAATCAAGCCTGCTTAATCGTCTATTAAACGAAAACAGGGCAATAGTAACCCATATTCCGGGCACAACGCGCGATATCATTGAGGAAACTATCAATTTGGGCGGTCTTCCGGTAAAGTTGCTTGACTCTGCCGGTATTCGCTCGACTTCAGACATTGTTGAGCAGGAAGGGATCAGGCGCGCCTTAGAGAAAATTCAAGAAGCCGACCTGGTTCTTTTTGTACTTGATGCTTCACGGCCATTTGATAGTGAAGATCAGATGATCTTAGATGCTCTTTCCGATGCGAAAACAATACTGGTTCTTAATAAGAGTGATTTACCAAGAGTGGTTGAATTGCCGGCTTGTTTCGACGGAATGATTTCAATACCAATTTCCGCCAGTTCCGGTAGTGGTGTCGATGATCTCAGGGAAAAGGTACGTACGACCTTTTTGCATGAAACAGACCTGGATAACCGTGAATTCGTAGCCATCTCCAGGGCGCGTCATCGCGATGCCCTGGTCTCGGCTGAAGCTTTTTTGCGGAAATTCAGAGATGGTCTCTTGCTGGGACTAGGCCTTGACCTGCTGGCGATCGACCTTCGTGACGCTTTGTCAGCTATTGGATCGGTAACTGGCGAGACCACATGTGACGAAGTATTGGATGCGATTTTCTCTTCGTTTTGTATAGGCAAATAGATTATGTTTCACGTGAAACTTTCAGGTAGATAAATCTTATGATGACTTACGATCAGCAATATGACGTGATTGTTGTAGGGGCCGGACATGCCGGTTGTGAAGCAGCATTGGCATCAGCTCGCATGGGCTGTTTGACGTTGCTCTTGACCTTGAATCTGGATGCAATTGCCCTTATGTCCTGCAATCCATCCATTGGAGGCTTGGCAAAAGGTCATCTGGTCAAGGAGATCGATGCCCTGGGTGGCGAGATGGCGCGAAACATTGATGCAACCGGCATCCAGTTCCGTATTCTCAATACCCGCAAGGGTCCGGCGGTACGTGCTTCCCGGGCACAAGCCGATAAGCAGCTTTACCGCTTGCGCATGAAACGGGTACTGGAACAGCAGGATAACCTTCATCTCAAACAGGGAGAAGTCACAGCGCTGTACCTTGAAGGAGATGTATTGCGCGGTGTCGATACGCGCTCTGGAATTAGTTTTGTTGGGCGGACTGTCATCTTGACTACTGGCACCTTCATGCGTGGTTTGATTCATATAGGGCTTACTAACTACCCAGGTGGAAGGGCAGGCGATCCCCCTTCGGTTGGGCTTTCGGATCAACTTAAATCACTGGGGCTTGATGTTGGTAGGTTAAAAACTGGAACACCCGCACGTCTTGATAGCAGAACTATCGACTTTTCACGCCTTGAGCCACAACATGGTGATACTCCGCCTGTCCCATTCTCTTTTCATTCAACCGGGATCCTGCTACGGCAAGTGCCATGCCACATTGCTTATACCAATCCCCGCACCCATGACATAATCAGATCCGGCCTCGATCGCTCCCCCCTTTATGCCGGGGTAATCGAAGGGATCGGGCCGCGCTATTGTCCCTCAATTGAAGACAAGGTTGTGAGGTTTCCGGATAAGGACCGCCACCAAACATTTATCGAGCCAGAGGGTCTCGACACCGTTGAGGTATATCCAAGCGGGATGTCAACCTCGCTGCCAATTGATATACAAATTGCTTTTTATAGGTCTATGGCTGGGCTCGAAAACGTAGAGATCATGCGGCCGGCTTATGCCATTGAGTACGATTATGTCGATCCTATTCAGCTGCACGCGACATTGGAAACCAAGCAAATACCCAACTTGTATCACGCCGGGCAGATCAATGGCACTTCAGGTTATGAAGAGGCAGCCGGTCAGGGGCTTATGGCCGGCATCAACGCCGCACTGCGAGTAAAGGGTAGACCGTCTTTCATTCTGGGCCGTAATGAGGCTTATATCGGTGTAATGATCGATGACCTGGTTACTCTGGGTACAAGGGAGCCTTACCGGATGTTCACCTCAAGGGCGGAATACCGGTTGCTGTTGCGCGAGGATAATGCCGACCTTCGACTGGCTGAAAAGGGTCACTTACTCGGTCTGGTATCTGAAGCCGACTACATGACTTTTCAGCGTAAACGCGAGATGATCGCTACCGAGTATGAGCGCTTGTGCTCAACACGCTTGGAAATGGATGCTAGCCAAGCGGAGCTTCTTTCTCGGCATGGCTGTGCCGATATTCAAAAAGGGATAACGCTGGAGCAGCTTCTTAGGCGGCCCGAAATTTCTTATGCGGATCTGGCGGCAATTGATGATGTTTCACGTGAAACGGTTTCAAACGTAAGTGAGCAAGTGGAAATACAGATCAAGTATCGCGGTTATATTGAGCGCCAGTTGGAACAGGTCGAGCGATCGCACAAACTTGAAAACACCAAGTTACCTGACGAGTTGGATTATTATTCCATTACCGGCCTGACCACAGAGGTACGTGAAAAGCTTGCCAAGGCTAGGCCTGATACTTTAGGTCAGGCGTCACGAATTCCTGGTGTAACCCCGGCTGCCATTTCTGTGTTGGCGATCGCTGTAAAGGCGAAGCGATGGAAAAGTCATGAAGCCTAATTCGGTACCGGATAGCACGGCAATGAGCTCAATTCTTGAAGCGGCAGTGTGTGATATGCATCTGACGATGTCCTTGGATGATCTGCGCGCCTTTGAGCTCTTTGCGGCGGAGCTGAAGAAATGGAACCGTAAGATAAATCTTACTGCATTAACCACTGGTGAAGAAATCGCAATCAAGCACATTGTTGATTCGCTTGTTTTTGCTGGTACGGTGCGTAATGGTGAATGCATACTGGATATCGGTTCCGGAGCTGGATTTCCGGCAATCCCCACTAAGATCACCAAGCCGGAGGTGCTCGTAGTCTCCATTGATGCTGTGGAAAAGAAAATTCTCTTTCAGAGACACGTGGCGCGACTCTTGGGATTGCATGGATTTGAGGCGCTACATGTTCGGGCAGAACGTTTGCCGGAAATCTACCCGCGTCGATTTGATGTAATTACATCTCGGGCCTTTTCAAGTTTGAAACAGTTTGTTGCTCTTGCAGCGCCACTGCTTTCTGAAAAGGGACGACTGGTTGCCATGAAAGGGCCGGCTGCATGTGGTGAAATGCAAGCAGCCGAAGAGGGGTTGCGGAAGCTAGGGTTTGAAATATCCGACATTTATTCATATAGTCTGCCACTCAACATGGGGAATCGCAACCTGATCACTATTATTCCTCGCTAAGCCGCATAGAATAAGCGTTCACAGCCGAAGCTTCTAAAATTGCGCCTGAATGGATTTCTCGGTTGCAATCAGGCTGGATGGTGCCTGAAGCGGCTTGACGCTGTATGGACGGATTTTGGGCGTTTTGTGGGCTTGTCGTGGCTGAGCGCCGGTTTTGCCGTAGAATGGGGTTGCAGAGCCGCCGGTTCTGCACTAAAGTGTACTATATAGATACATTTGGGCATGGAGGCAAACGATGAAAAAGTTTATCAGTATCCTGATCATATCAACTCAGCTTTTTGCCTGTGCAACCTATGAAAATCGTGCACTCTCCTTCAGGCCCCCCCAGGACTACGTCAATTACCAAAATGTAACCGGATTGAGGGTTGGAGCTGAGGCTTACGCGGATCAAAAACAGGCCGAGGACGCCTTTGGTTTTGATATCCGCACGGCAGGGTTGTTGCCTGTCCAGGTGGTCATTGACAACAAAAGTGGACAACGGGCGGAAATAGTTACAGGCCAGACGTTTCTGATCGACGATTCCAATCGCTATTGGAAGATTCTTGCTACCAACGAAGCGGTTAACAGGGTTCAGAAAGCAACCGAAGCCGGTGCTATCGGAAGCGGTGCTGGCAAGGGAGCCATGTATGGTGCTGCGGTCGGATCACTACTTGGTTTGGCGTTGGGCATCGTTTCCGGTCATAACGCCGGCGAGGCTGTCTTGAAAGGTGGCGTGCTGGGTGCGGCTGGCGGCGCTGTAATTGGTGGCGCATCCAAGTCGGGTGATGAGGGGCAGCGGGAATATTCGATTGCCGAAGATGTGCGCGACAAAGGAGTTGAAGGGAAGATTATTCCCTCGGAGTCCCTGGCAAGCGGCTTTATATTTTTCCCCGGAGAAGCCAAGAGCGCCAGGGAATTGCGTCTGCAGATCAGGTTCCTTGAAAGTGGCAGGATTCAAACCTTAAACCTGAAGTTCAATTAGCATGGAAGTTCGTATATATTACGAAGATACTGACGCTGCAGGTGTTGTGTACCATGCCAATTACCTGAAGTATTTCGAACGTGCCCGAACCGAATACCTTCGTGAACGTGGTTTGTCCGTAGCTGAACTGGCTGCTTGCGGTATCATTTTCCCTGTGGTGCGTATGGAGATTGGTTTCAAGGCCCCAGGACTTCACGATGACTTGTTGACAATTTTAACCCAGCCGACACATGTGGGCGGCTCCTCCTTCACTCTACGGCAGCAGGCAGTACGAAAAACTGACGGCATAGTGCTGGTTGACTCGCTGGTAAAACTCGCTTGTGCAAATTCGACGCTCAATGCCCGGCGCATCCCCCCCGAAGTTAGACAGGTGTTGGAGGCTGGACTGCCTCAAAAAGGCGCTTGACCATTCTAGGTCATGATCAGGAAGTGATGCACCTTTGCTGCGTATGGAGCGGCTATTTCCTGAGAAAGGTCCGCAGTTTAATTATCATTCGCGATCGGTAAGTTGCCGTTGTTCTATGCAGGTAAAGTGTCTAAAATTGTGTATTGGATGGACTGATGCCAAGAAGGATTCAAAAAATATCAGATAAAGAGCAACGAATCACAAGGGAGGAGTCACTCAGGCTTCTGACCGGTGAGGATCTGCTTGCGCTCGGCATGATGGCCGATAGAATACGCAGAAATCTGCACCCGGAAAACCTGGTGACATTTGTTGTTGATCGTAATGTCAACTATACCAACATCTGCGAATCGAAATGCGCCTTTTGCGCCTTTTACCGCGACAAAGGGGCTGCTGACGCCTATGTACTCAGCCGCGGGGAAATAATCGGCAAGATCAGCGAACTGGTTGAACAGGGTGGTACCCAGTTGCTGATGCAGGGCGGTCTGAATCCAGATCTTGAAATAGTTTTTTTTGAGGATCTGTTTCGGGAAATCAAGGAGCGCTTTCCAACGCTGCAGAACCATTCCCTTTCCCCGGCCGAGGTCGTTTGCATTTCAAGAAATTCAGCTCTGACGCTGGATGAAACGTTGCAGCGGCTGAAGAACGCGGGGCTGGATTCTATCCCGGGGGGAGGGGCAGAGATATTGGTGGATGAGGTTCGTGGCAGCATCTCTCCCAACAAGATCGGCTGGCGACAGTGGGCCGAGGTAATGCTCAAGGCCGCTGGCCTGGGCATGCCCACCACAGCCACCATGATGTTCGGCAGCCGCGAAAGGCTGGAGGACATTGTAGAGCACCTTTTCCGGGTCCGTGAACTGCAAGACCAAGGCGGTTCGTTCACCGCTTTCATTCCCTGGACCTATCAACCCGGTAATACTGAACTGGGAGGCACCACCGCAAGCGGCGTAGAGTATTTAAGGGTCTTGGCGCTGGCGCGAATCGTGTTGGACAACATCCCCAACATTCAGGCAAGTTGGGTCACCCAGGGGGCTAAAATGGCGCAAACAGCGCTTTTTTTCGGTGCCAACGATCTTGGTGGCACAATGTTGGAGGAGAACGTGGTAGCTGCTGCCGGGTGCAGTTTCCGCATGTCACAGGAAGAAATGATCGCGCTTATACGATCAGCCGGATTCCGGCCGGCCCAGCGTACCACCACTTACCGAATCGTCAGGGAGTTTCAGCATTGAAGGATCATAACCAGCAGGCCAATGCTTGCGATATCATAAGCGATGCTGGGCGCCTGTCCGAATTGGCCGCTATAATCGCCCAGGAGCCGGAACTTGCCGTAGATGTCGAGATGGATTCGCTCCATCATTATCGCGAAAAGGTCTGCCTGATTCAGGTTTCGACACGAACAAAAAGCTGGCTGATTGACCCGCTTGCGTTGAGGGACATGTCGCCATTGGCGGTGTCCCTGGGCAATCCTGACACGCTCATAGTAATGCATGGCGCTGACTATGACATCCGTTCCCTGCACCGCGATTTTGGCATTGAAGTATGCAATCTCTTCGATACCATGATAGCTGCACGTTTTGTGGGCATTGCCGAATTCGGTTTGGCTGCCTTGCTCAAGGCGCGCTTTGGTGTTGAGTTGAATAAGAAATACCAGAAGGCTGACTGGAGTAAAAGGCCGCTCAGCCCTGAAATGTGCCTCTATGCAACCGCTGATACAGCCGACCTGCTTCCCTTGTATGACCAGCTCCGTGGCGAGCTGATCAAAAACGGGCGTCTTTCCTGGCTTGAAGAAGAATGCCGCCTGGCTTGCCAGGCACGTGTCTCCGAGAAGGAAGGGCCACTGTTCCTTTCCTGCAAAGGGGCAGGGAAGCTGAAAGGGAGGAGTCTCGCCATCCTGGAAGAACTTCTGCGGCTGCGTGATCAACAGGCTCGGGAGCTTGATCGTCCGCCGTTCAAGGTCATTTCGGCGGAAACACTTGTGGAGTTTGCTGAAAAAAGGCCTCGCTCCCTGGCAGAACTGGCCGCGGTAAAGGGAATGACTCCAGGCCAGATTCACCGTTACGGCGAACGAATTCTTAAAGCCATAGCGACTGCTCTGTCCATGCCCGAGGATAATCTGCCACGTTTCCCGCGCAAAAGGAGAGAGGAACCTGCGGATGGTACTAAAGAACGCCTGAAGATGCTCAAGTCCTGGCGTGAGCAGAGGAGCACCGGGCTCGGACTTGATCCGGGCGTGCTGGCTCCGAACTGGCTGCTGGAGGGCATTGCCGGCTCTCATCCGGCATCGGTTGCCGACTTGGATGCAGTCACGGGCATGCGTGAGTGGCAAAAGGGCCTGTACGGGGAGGAGCTGGTTGCTCTTCTTGAAATTAAAGATTTGAAATGAAAATGCAGGGGCAAGCCTGTTTGGCCGTGTTGGCAGCGGTCACAGTGATAACTTCTGCTAGGGAACATACATGGAACAACCGTATTTGAGTATTGTCATACCTGTTTATAACGAGGAGTCCAATCTTGTGCCACTGATCGAGCGTCTCTATCCGGTTGTCAAGGGAACCGGAAAGCCGTTCGAGATCATTTTCACTAACGATGGTTCCCGCGACCGCTCGCTGGAGATTCTGCGTCGGTTCGTCCAGGATTATCCAGGTGCCAAGGTGATAGAATTCAACGGTAATTTCGGGCAGCACATGGCCATCCTGGCAGCCTTTGAAATGTCCAGGGGCGAGATCGTAATCACCATGGATGCCGATCTGCAGAACCCGCCCGAGGAAATACCGCGGCTGGTGGCGGAAATCGAAAAAGGGTACGATGTTGTCGGCACCATCCGTCAGAAAAGGCAGGATACCTTGTTTCGCCGGCTGGCCTCGCGCGTCGTCAACATCACCACCAACAAGATGACCGGCATGCACATGAACGACTATGGCTGCATGTTGCGGGCCTATCACCGTTACGTGGTGGACAATATCAATCGCTGCCGGGAAACTACCACGTTTATCCCGGCCCTGGCCCAGACATTCGCCTCAAACCCGGCTGAAATTCCGGTTTCCCATGCGGAGAGGGCCCTTGGAGAGAGCAAGTATTCATTTTACAGGCTGATCCGGCTCAATTTCGACCTTATGACCGGTTTCTCCGTGGTGCCGCTGCAGCTGTTCGCTCTGTTCGGCATCATTACCTCCCTGTTCTCACTGGCATTTGCCTTGTTTCTGCTGGTCAGGCGCTTCATAGTGGGTGCCGAGGTGGAGGGAGTCTTCACTCTGTTTGCGATACTGTTCTTCTTCATCGGCATAATTATCCTGGGAATCGGCATTGTGGGCGAGTATGTGGGCAGAATCTACCAGGAAGTGCGCAAGCGGCCGAGGTTCGTGGTCAGGAAGACATACGGTTTCGAGGAATAAGGGCTATGGATTCAAATAAATTGGTCGTCTGTGCCTATCATAACGTAGGCTATCGCTGCATCAAGGAGCTTTTGCGCCAGGGAGCGGAGATCAGCCTGATCTTCACTCACGAGGATTCGCCCACTGAGGAGATCTGGTTCGCTTCGGTGCGGGATCTGGCAGTGGCGAACGGAATCCCGTACCTGACAACTGACATCAACGAGCCCGGGAATGTGGAACGGTTGCGCTCGATTCAACCGGATTTCATCCTGTCGTTTTACTATCGCAACATGATCAAGCCGCAGGTGTTGGAGATTCCCAGGTGTGGGGCTTTGAACCTGCACGGATCGTATCTGCCGAAATACCGCGGCCGGGTACCGGTTAACTGGGCAGTGATCAACGGCGAGAGCGAGACCGGCGCCACCCTGCACTACATGGTGGAAAAGCCGGATGCCGGAGACATCGTTGATCAGGAGAGGGTCGCGATTGCCAACAAGGACACTGCTTTCGATGTATTCAACAAAGTCACGGATGCAGCGGTGACGGTCATTGGTCGCGCCTGGCCATTATTGCGCGAGGGCAAGGCTGCCCGCATCCCCATGGACCTCGCGGCCGGCAGCTACTTTGGCGGCCGCAAACCGGCCGACGGCCTGATCGACTGGAACAAGCCGGCAGCGGCGATCTACAACCTGGTGCGGGGGGTGACCCATCCCTATCCCGGAGCCTTCACCTTTCTTGCCGGGAAAAAGGTCACCATCTGGCAGGCCAGGCCGATCGATGGCAGCGGAGAACCGGGACGTATTCTGTCACGAAAGCCACTTTTGGTAGGCACCGGTCAAGGTGTGCTGGAGATTTGTTCGCTGCAGGAGGAAGACGGTAAAGAGGTTGGCGCCTCAGATTTTGCTATAGATCATTCAATGTTTTTCACTTCAACACAGGAGACACCATGAAAGTACTTATTCTAGGCGTTAACGGCTTTATCGGCAACGCCCTTACCCACCGTATCCTTACAACTACAGATTGGGAGGTCTTTGGCCTCGACATGGCCTGCGACAAGCTGGAACGCTCCCTGGGTGACCCCCGTTTCCACTACCTGGAAGGGGATATCACCATCAACAAGGAATGGATCGAGTACAACATCAAAAAATGCGATGTCGTATTGCCGCTGGTTGCCATTGCCACCCCGGTTACCTACGTCAAGGACCCGCTACGGGTCTTTGAGCTGGATTTCGAAGAGAACCTCAAGATAATCCGCCTGTGTCACAAGTATAAGAAGCGGGTGATTTTCCCTTCCACCTCCGAGGTCTACGGCATGTCCCCCGACCGGGAGTTCGACGAGGAAAATTCGCCGCTCATGTTGGGGCCGATCGCCAAGGAGCGCTGGATCTACTCCTGCGCCAAGCAGATGCTGGACCGGGTGATCTACGCCTACGGCATGCACGAAGGGCTCAAATTTACCCTGTTCCGCCCCTTCAACTGGATCGGCCCGAAGCTGGACAGTATCCATACCGCCAAAGAGGGAAGCTCCCGTGTCTTGACCCAGTTCCTCTACGACATCCTGGCCGAGGAGCCGATCCAGCTGGTGGATGGCGGCAATCAGCGGCGCTCATTTACCTTTATCGAAGACGGTATCGACTGTCTGATGAAGATAATCGCCAACGAAAACGGTTGCGCCGACGGGAAGATCTTCAACATCGGCAACCCTGACAACGACCTCTCGGTCAAGGAGCTGGCCTATAAGCTGCGCGATATGGTGGCCGAGTTTCCGCTCTACCGCGAGAAAGCCGAAAAATGCCTCATTGAAGAGGTAACATCGGACACATTCTACGGAAAAGGGTATCAGGACATGCTGACCCGCGTTCCATCGGTCCAGCGTGCCAAGGAATGCCTTGGATGGGAACCGGTAACGACTGTCGATGACGCCCTGCGCAAAACACTGGAGTTCTACCTGGTGGACGAGCGGGAAAAGCTGTCGGAATTTTTATAATCGAAAATATGATCTCACCACAAAGACACCAAGGACACAAAGATTCGATGGTCGCGCTTCCTTCGTGCAACCTTTTCATTGCCGTGGCTTCAACAGTTTCATCCGGGGTTATGGGACGTACCGCGCGCTCTTTGTGCCTTTGTGGTGAAATGAAGCATTATCCTGTATTGTGATGAACCGCCGCGGTTTCACCTTGATAGAGATCGCCGTGGTGCTGGCGATCATCGGCATGGTGATGATGCTGGTGATCCCGCGTCTGCCATCCACCGAAAGCGAGGATCTGAAAACATCCGCCCGCACCCTTGCTTCTACCTTGCGCTACATGGAGGACAGGGCCGCCACCGCCAGGACAACCTACTACCTGCGGCTGGAGCCCGGCACGGACCATGTCAAGGTGTTGGAGGCTGCCGGCGACGGGAGCGAAAAAGTACCTGAAGATCCCTTGCTGCAACAAAGTCCGGTCAAGGAAGGCATTGAGGTGGCGGACGTGGTTATTCCACGCCTGGGCAAGGTGAACGAAGGGGAATTAAGGCTGGATATCGGCATTGGAGGGTTGCGGGATTTCACCATCATCCACCTGCGTTCGGCCAAAGGCGCATTCTGGACGGTGATGGCCTTTCCTTCCAGCGGCAAGGTCAAGGTTTACGAAGGGTATCAGGAGGAACCTCTGTGAGAGGCCTCAAGGGATTTACGTTATTGGAGGTGATGGTATCGCTGGCCATCATGGCAAGCGTTGTCCTTACGGTGCTGGGCGCCGTCAATTACCACCTGAGTGTCATTGCCAACGAGCGGGACTATACGGAATTCACCCTGCTGGCGCGGGCCAGGATGGCCGAACTCCAGCAGGAACAGCTACAGAAGAGCAGCGAAGGTGACCTTGCCCCGGACCATCCCGATCTGAAGTGGAAGGCCGAACTGTTTCCCACGGAAATACCTGCCCTGCAGAAGCTGGTTGTCAGGGTGTGGCGCCCCAGCGACAAGCGGGAGGTGGCCCTTGAGCGCTATCTCACAAAATAGGGGCTTCACCCTGCTGGAGGTGTTGATCGCCGTCATCCTCCTGGCGATCCTCACCACGGCGCTTTACGGCAGCTACTTTGCCGTGTTGCGTGCCAGGGACCGGGCCGCCGAGGGGATGGAAGGTCGACGCGAGCTGGGCAGTACCCTGGACCTGTTGCGCCGGGAGATCGACTCTGCAATGTTTAATCGCAGCGACAAGCGCTTGCGGTTCGTGGTGGAAGACCGGGACAATTTCGGGAAACCGGCCTCCAACCTGGAGCTGACCACCTTGGCGCCAACGTCGTCCGGTTTGCGCCAGGAATCGGGGATCATAGATGTCCAGTACCGCATCATGGAAAAGGAGAAAAAGATTCTCCTGACGCGCCATGAACAGGATCTCTTTTTCGATTCGGTCACAGTGCCTGCCTATCCCCAGATGGAAAACATCAGTTCCTTCCTGGTGGAGTGCTATGACGGCTCCAAATGGGTGCGCAGCTGGGATACGACCCTGAATTACAAACTACCGAGTATGGTGCGGGTCACGATCCAGGTGGAGGAAAACAACACACCGGTAGAATTCAAGATGTATGCGGTTCCCAAGGTGACCGGACAATGAGGGGCGAAAAGGGCTTTGCCCTGGTGCTCACCCTGGTGGTGACCGCGCTGATGGTGGCGGTGGCGGCGGAGATGATCCACCAGGTCTATGTGGATACCTCGCTCAGCCGCAGTTTCCGCGATGGCCAGCAGGCCTCGCTCCTGGCGGAATCAGGCGTTACCAGCGGCACCAAGCTTCTGCAATTCGCCCTGTCGTCCCAGGATTACACCTCGCTTTCCGATAGCTGGGCTAAGCCCTTCAAATTGGACGATGAAGTGGGCTCCATCGAGATCACCGCCAGCGAGGAAAGCGGCAAGATCAATCTCAACGGCTTGGTGCAGGCAAACGGAGATTACGAGCCCTTTACTCTGGCGGCCCTGAAGCGGCTGGGCCAGCAGTTGCAGATTCCTGAAGATTGCTGGAGCGCTTTGGCCGACTGGCTGGATAGCAACGACCTCCCACGGGCAGGTGGAGCGGAGACAGCTTACTACAGCAGTCTGAAGCAGCCCTACAGTGCCCGTAATGGACAGCTGGCCACCTTGAGCGAATTGACACTGGTCAAGGGCTTTACCCCGGAGATGGTTACAAAATTACTACCGTTTGTAACCATCTATGCAGATATGCCGGGATCGCCGTTACTACGAGTCAATATCAACACCGCTCCCAAGGAGGTCGTGGCTGCGCTGGACGATCGAATCGACGACCGCATGGTCGAACGGATTCTCGAAGAGCGCCGGCTACAGCCTTTTAAGGCTCCAGGCGAACTGTCCAGGGTGGATAGCCAACTCGTTACAGCGCTCACGGGACGCATAATTTTCAAAGGGAACATCTTCCGGATCACGTCGGTGGCAAAGGTCAAGGATACGGCCCGGACCGTGGAGGCCGTGGTCCGGATGACCGATACGCCGCCGGCGATCCTTTCGTGGCGGGAATATTAGCTGTAAGTCCTGAAAGCATTTCAAAGGAACCGTATGGAATACTTGATAATCCAGGTCGAAGAAAGCCGGTTGACCATAGCCCGGTTCGGGTTTTCCGGCCGGGCGCTGAAAAGGGCGGACGCAGCCTCTTTTGCACTGGGAGGGGACCAGGGACTGCCCGAGGCCGCCGCCCAAGTGGCTGCTGGCATCAGCGGCGCGCCGCGTATCGTGCTCTGCCTTGCCCCGTCGCTTTTTGCCCAGCGCTCCGTGGAGTTGCCGCTTACGGACCTGCGCAAGGTGCGCGAGGTGCTGCCGGCCCACTTGCAGGGCGAAATCGTACTGCCGGTGGAGGAGGCGGTCTTTGACGCAGTACCCGCGAGCGCCGGGAATTTCCTGGCCCTATGGGCAAAACGGGCCGACATCGCCCACGCCATAGAGATTTTCAAGGAGGCCGGACTCGAACCGCAGTTCGTCAGCGCAGCCCCCTTTGCCTGGAATTTTCTGCCCGGCATCACGGCCGACTGTGTTGTCTGCGACGGCAATGCCCTGGCTGTCATCGACGAGGGGCATCTGGCGTACGTCGGCACCCTGAACGGGCAGGAGCCGGGCAAGCAGTTGGCCCCGACCCTGGCGGCCCTGGAATTGTCAGGTTTGACGCTGCCCAAGCAGCTGTTCGTAATCGGTAAACAGGCTGATGCACTCGCACTTCTGGAGGGGCTTCCGCTCACGTCGGAAAAGCTGGAGCTGCCTGAGGATCTGGCTGTTTTCTACAGAAATGCGGAAACCTTTCAGCAACTGGCCGGTTTGCAAGCCGTGGCTCAGGCCTGTCTGAGCGGCGCGCTGCCCGACTTTCGCCGTGGGGGGCTGGCCTGGACGGCCGGCAGGGCGAATCTGCAGAAAAAGCTGTATCTCACCGCAGCCCTTGCGTTAATCGTGGTGGTGCTGCTCTTCACCCTGAAAGGGCTGCAATACCGGGCGGCCAGTTCGGATCTGGTCTCGCTGAATGCCTCCATTGCCACCATCTACCGGGGGATATTCCCCACAAGGGCCAAGGCGGTGGACGAACTGGCCGAAATCAAGGGGGAGATCAGGAAACTGGCCAGCGCGGAAAGCTCCAACGGCTTTCTGGACGTACTCAAAAAACTGGCCGAAGCCAAGGGGACCAGCATAAACGGGCTGTACGACGCAGAACTGGATGGGCGGGATCTGCGGGTCAAAGGGGATGCCCGCTCGGCCGATGCCGTCAACGACTTCAAGCTGTCTATAACACCTTTGATGGATTCCGTTGAACTGGGCGAAGTCAAGACCAAGCCCGATGGTTCGGTTGCCTTTACGTTGACCGGTACGCTCAAGGAGGGGAAAAAATGAGACTCCTGACAGATGCCATTGATCTCTGGCGAGGACTGGACAGCCGTTCCCGCCTGTGGGCGGGATATGGGCTGATTGCGCTGCTGTTGCTGACCCTGGCCTGGTCGGCCCTGGCCGGCAAGACCGCGGCACTGGAACAAAAGCGCGTTGCCCGCGAAGAGGTACTCAAGGAACTGCTGCCGCTCAAGGTAGTCTACCTTGCCGCAAAACAGTCGTCCGATCTGTTGACCGGACGCTTGGCATCGGTTCGGCCCGACGATTCCCTGGCCAAGGTCATCGAAGAGATCGGCATCAAGGGTAAAAGCGTCAAGATCGTTCCGATCAAAGGCGAGGAACACACCAATTTCATCGAGGATGCGGCTGACGTGCGTATCGAGGGGTTGACCGCCAATGAGGCTATCAACCTGGTCTACCGCCTGGAGAAGGGGAGCAGGCCCACGGTACTGAAGAAGGCCGATCTGAGGGTACGTTTCGATGATCCATCCCGCCTTGATCTCTCCATGATCGTGGCTTTGCTTAAACCGGCCCCCAGGACGGCCAAATGATGTCAAGGCAGCGCCTGCTGAAGGGCGCGGGCCTGTTTGCGGCCGGAATCTGCCTTTTTATCGCCTTTACCTATCTTCTTTTTCCCACCGGGCGGATCAACTCGATCATTGCCCAAGTACTGGCTGATCAAGGGCTGACCCTGTCTCCCGATGCCCGCAAGACACTCCTGCCAGGGCTTTACTGGAACAAACCGCAACTCTCCTCCGACCAGGGCGCCCTTGTCCGCTGCGACCGCCTGAAGGTGCGGCTGGAGCTGTTGCCGCTATTGACCGGTAGGGTGCTGCTGGACACCGCTGCAGCCGTAGGCCCTGGCCGGCTCGACCTGGAATACGGCATCACAGGTGCCAAGGCCATGGACCTGAAAGCCGAAGGCATCGGCTTGTCCGACATCCCGTTTTTCAAATCAGTGTTGGGCGCCACTGCTGGTGGTATACTCTGGAGCGAAGGGATCGTACGGAGAAGTGCGAAGGGTCTGAACGGCGAATTGAAGCTGGAGGTGAAACAGCTTGCATTTTCCGGGGTGAAGCTGGGGGTGTTTCCCTTGCCGGATGTGCATGATCTCAGTTCCCAAGGGATGCTTCGGGTTACGAACGGCAGGCTCCGCCTGGAGAGTTTCACGTTGCAGGGGGAGGGGATTTACATGCGGCTTTCGGGCGACATCCCCAGTGGGAGCAACGCCGTCAACCAGCCGCTTAGCATGACGCTTGAGATCATGCCTAAGCCGGAATTCCTGGAAAAACAGAAACTGGTTTTCATGCTGCTGACCAAGTTCATGGCATCACCAGGCGTGTATCGGGTTCCGATCAGGGGAACGTTGCTGAAACCGCTTATACTTTAAGCCGATCCCTTTCCTTGAAGGGTAGGGAGTTAAGTCGGATATTTGGAGATATAATTACGATGGCATTAAAATTGGGCGAAATACTGCTGAAGGAAAAGATGATCACCGCCGGGCAGTTGGAAGAGGCGCTCAAAAATCAGATGATCTACGGCATCAAGCTGGGGAGCAGTCTGATCGAGATGGGTTATGTGGACGAGGATGCCCTGGCGAACCTGTTGAGCAGCAAGCTGGGAGTCCCCTGCGTAAGCCGCCGGGAGTTGCTGAACATCCCCAATGAGGTCGTCCGTAAACTACCCAGGGACTTGGTGGAAAAATATCATGTCGTGCCTTTCAAGCATGAACGCAACCGGATAAGCGTAGCCATGGCCGATCCGACCGATTTCATGGCCATTGAGGAAATCGGTTTCGTCACCGGCCATGTGATCCAGCCCTACATTGCCCCGGATGTGCTTGTATCACGGGCCTTGGCCAAGTTTTACAATATCAGCAGCCCCGAGGCGCGCTACCAGCAGGTGGCCGATATTGGGCGGAGAATGCGCGATGCGCACCCGGCGGCGCCGGCAACCATCACCATTCCCACATTTTCAGAGACCGGTGAGCTGCTGAACGTCACTATCCCGGCCGAATTCGAAGGATTTGCCAGTCTGCCGTACGATGGGCCCGAAGATATCTACCAGCCCATGGAATATATGGAAAAATACACCGTGGACCGGCTATCTACGGACTTTGCGGCAGCCCGCAACCGCGACGATGTCGCCAATGTGTTCATTACCTACCTGGGACAGGAATTCACCGTTGGGGCGCTTTTTATCGTGCGAGGCAATGCCGCTGTCGGTTGGCGCGGCGTGAGCGGCAAAGAGAAAATAGCCGGCTTTGGGGATTTGAGCCTGCTTCTCAGCAAACCATCGGTACTGCGGGACGTTGTCGAAAGCAGGTACTATGCCATGGGTGCTTTGATCAATACCCCTGAAAACAGTCAGATTCTCAAGGCCCTGAACATTGCTGCCGAGACGCCGCTCCTGGTGCTCCCGATCATCATGCTCAACAAGGTGGTGGCGGCGGTGTTGGTTTCGGCCGACATGGATGCGCTGGGTGCCAGGCTGGCCGAGCTGCAGAAGCTTGTCAGGAAGGCTTCGATGGCATTCGAGATGCTGATTCTAAAGAACAAGATATTAATGACATGAAAATCGGCCTGATGGGCGGCACATTCAACCCGGTACATCTGGCCCACCTGCGCATCGCCGAGGAGGCCAGGGAGTTGTGCGCCCTGGACCGGGTGCTTTTCATTCCGGCCGCTGATCCGCCCCACAAGCCGCTGGCAGGCGAGGTGCCCTTTGCCCGGCGTTACGAGATGGTCCGGCTGGCCATTGCCGGCAACCAGGCTTTCGGGATTTCGGACATCGAGGGGAAGCGGGGCGGCAAGTCCTACTCCATCGATACCATCGCCAGCTTCAGCGCCGCTCATCCCGATGACCGGCTGTTCTTCATCATCGGCAGCGACTCCTTTCTGGAGATCGGTCTGTGGTATCGTTTTGCCGAGATCTTCCGTTCCTGCAGCCTGATCGTGGTGGAGCGTCCCGGCTGCCCGGTGGGCGATCCTCTGGCGGCCCTGCCGATTGCCATCCGGGGTGAGTTCGTCTATAATGCCGCGGCCAACTGTCTGGAACACGAATCGGGCCAGGAAGTGCATTTTATGAAGGGATGCCCGCTGGATATTTCATCCACCGATATCCGCCGCTTGGTTGCGACAGGGCAATCAATCACCTACCTCGTCCCACCAGATGTGGAGACGTATATCAATGAGCAGAGGATCTATAACGAATGCCGATAAAAAAAACGCAAGCAGCAGAGAAACCAACCCTTAGCGCCACCGAGAGGGCATTGAAATGCGCCGCACTGGCATTCGACAAGAAGGCTTTCGACATCCGCGCCCTGGACATCTCCAAGGTATCCTCCATCGCCGATTACCTGGTGATAGCCTCGGGAAACTCGGACAAGCAGAATCAGGCCATTGCCGACAGTATCCGCACCGGCCTCAAGAAGTTCGGCAAGGTCAACGATATCGAGGGGCTGAGCGAAGGGAAGTGGATCGTGATGGATTACGGCGATGTGCTGGTCCACATTTTCCATGAGCCGCTTCGGCACTACTACGATCTGGACGGGTTATGGAAGTTGGCGCCGGAGCTGGAGTTGCCCAAGGCGATACGCGAGGCGCACAAGGAAAGCGATTTTTGAAACTCCGCGTGCTGTGGGTCGGTAAGAGCAGGGAAGCCTGGGTCAAGGAGGCGTTGGCCGACTACTCCGGCCGCATCCGCCATTACAACCCCCTGGAGCTGTGCGAGGTGCGGGACGAAAAGGGCGCCCTGGCCGAGGAGATGCGCCGCCGCGAGTGCGAACGGCTGGAAAAGCTGATCCCTCCCAATGCGATCCTGGTGCTCCTGGACGAGCGGGGCGAGCAGCTGGATTCGCCCGGCCTGGCGGCCCTGATCGGCAAGCAGCGGGACTCCGGCACCAGCGAGATGGTCTTTGTTATCGGCGGGGCCTACGGTTTTTCCGAGGAGTTCCGCCGGCGGGGCCGGCTGCTTTCCCTCTCCCGGATGACCTTTACCCACCAGATGGTGCGGGTGTTCCTGCTGGAGCAGCTCTACCGGGCATTCACAATTTTGAACAACGAACCGTACCATCATTGACAATTTGCGTATCACAATTCTAAGTGACTTGTTTGGTACCTCATGCCGCGTATCTTCGACAACATCTCCCAGCAGCTTCTTAACGCGCTCCGGACTACCTTTACGACCGCAACTAACGACGATTTTTGCGTCGGCTACTTCAATTTGCGGGGATGCGAACTCGACACTACGACATCAACTACCGCATTGGCCTGAACGGCGAGGAGACGGACGCCGATGATTGATATCACTCCCGTTCAGACTGACGCCACCGAAAAAACCGAACTCTACCACGGCATTCGCGATGTGCTCCTGACCGCCAGAAAACAGGCGCGCCAGGCAATCAACGATACCATGGTCCAAGCGTATTGGCAGGTCGGGCGGCTTATTGTGGAGGATGAACAGGGTGGAGAAAAAAGAGCGGAGTATGGCAAACGGGTTCTTCCCGAGCTAGCGAAACGTCTATCAGAAGAGTTTGGCGAGGGATTCTCCGCGCAGAGTCTCTGGAATTACCGGCAATTTTACCTTGAATTTCCGAATCTCTCCACGGCGTGGAGAGAATTGCGCTGGTCCCATTTCAAGCTGCTCATGCGCATCAAAAATCTGCAAGCCCGCCTCTGGTATGCCGACGAGGCTGCCAATCAGGGCTGGAGCGTGCGTGCGCTGGATCGGCAGATAAGCACTTTGTTTTATGAGCGCCTGCTGGCCAGCCAGGACAAGGAAGGAGTGCAGGCCGAGGCTGATGCCCTGATTGCTCAACAGGCTTCCGCCGGCCCACGAGACTTCATCCGAGACCCCTATGTGCTGGAATTCCTCGGAGCCCGGGCAGATGCCGGTCTCTACGAACAGGAGTTGGAACAGGGGCTACTCAATCAACTCCAGCAGTTTCTGATGGAACTGGGGAAGGGTTTTGCCTTTGTCGCCCGCCAGAAACACCTGCGGGTTGAGGGGGAGGATTATTACGTTGACCTGGTTTTCTACAATTACCTGCTTAAATGCTTCGTCCTGATTGACCTCAAAGTCGGCAAGCTCAGTCATCAGGACGTGGGGCAGATGGACATGTATGTACGAGTGTTTGAAGAGCAGCTGCGTGGCGAAGGCGATAATCCTACTCTGGGGCTTATCCTCTGTTCCGAACGTAATGCCGCTGTTGCCAAGTATTCCCTGTTGGCGGACAAATCCCAGCTCTTTGCCAGCAAGTACCGCTTGGTGCTCCCCAGCGAGGAGGAGTTACGCGCCGAATTAGAGAGAGATCGAGCTTTGCTTGAGAATTGCTGTGTGACGGAGGCAGACACCCATGATTGACCTCACCCATCTTTTGACGTCAAAATGATGGAGCATAGGTGAAAACTCGGAGAATGATGGAAGGTTGGAATGGCCTCCTCTTAACTCCGATTGTGGATATTACTGACTCGGCCAGCCACTGTGTAAGATGAGTTTATTATTTCTGTGTAATTGAATGAAATAGGTTGATATTAATTTGATATGGAGACCACCATGTCCAAAAAACCGCTTCTCCTGATGATCCTCGACGGCTGGGGGTTCAACAGCAACCCGGCCCACAATGCTGTTGCCCTGGCCAAGACCCCCAATCTGGACGGTCTGCTGGCGGAGTTTCCCCATGAACAGATCCAGACCTCGGGCATGGCCGTGGGGTTGCCTGATGGGCAGATGGGCAACTCCGAGGTGGGGCACCTCAATATCGGCGCCGGCCGGGTCGTCTACCAGGACCTGACCCGCATCAGCAAGTCCATTGTTGACGGTGATTTCTTCACCAACCCGGTGCTGCTGGAGTGCATTGCCAAGGCAAAGGCCAAGGGCGGCAGGCTGCACCTGGCCGGTTTGCTGTCCGATGGCGGGGTGCACTCCCACAATACCCATCTCTATGCCCTGCTGGAATTGGCCAAGCAAGAGGGGCTGCAAGAGGTCTTCGTGCACTGCCTGCTGGACGGCCGCGATACGCCTCCCCAGAGCGGTGCCGACTACCTGGCGCAACTGGAGGCGGAGATTGCGCGGATCGGCATCGGCCAAATCGCCACGGTCATGGGGCGCTACTATGCCATGGACCGCGACAACCGCTGGGAGCGGGTCGAGAAGGCTTACAATGCCCTGGTGTGCGGCGAAGGGGAATGCCGCGCCTCTTCCAAAGAGGCCATCGAGCAGAGCTACACCGTTGGCGTGCATGACGAGTTCGTGGTCCCCTGCGTGATCTGCCGGGACAACGCCCCTGTGGGGACAATCAGGGACAACGACGGTTTCATCTTCTTCAACTTCCGCTCCGACCGGGCCCGGGAGATCACCCGCGCCGTGGCCCTGGACGGTTTCGACGGTTTCCAGCGCCACTGCCGGCCCAAGCTGGCCGATTATGTCTGCATGACCGAATATGATGCCACCTTTGGCTTGCCCATTGCCTTTGCCCAGGAAGAGCTGACCAACATCCTGGGGGGCGTGCTGGGCGCGGCCGAGCTCAAGCAGCTGCGCATCGCCGAGACCGAGAAGTACGCCCACGTGACCTTTTTCTTCAACGGCGGCGTGGAAACGCCCTTCCCGGGCGAGGAGCGCTGCCTGATCCCCTCTCCCAAGGAGGTGGCCACCTATGACCAGAAGCCGGAGATGAGCGCCTATCCGGTCACCGAAGAGCTGCTGGCCCGCATCGACAGCGACGCCTATGACGTGATAGTCCTCAATTTCGCCAACTGCGACATGGTGGGTCACACCGGCATCGAGGAGGCGGCAATCCGCGCGGTGGAGGCCGTGGATGGCTGCGTGGGGCGGATCGTGGCCAAGGTGCGCGCCAAGGGGGGCGCGGCGCTGATCACTGCCGACCACGGCAATGCCGAGCAGATGACCGATGAAACCGGCGGCCCCCATACGGCCCATACCTGCAACCCGGTCTGGCTGGTGCTGGCGGACGATTCCCGCAAGGGGGCCAAGCTGCGCCAGGGAGGACGGCTGGCGGATATCGCACCGACCATGCTGGATATGCTGGGGCTGGCACAGCCCAAGGAGATGACCGGAAAGAGCCTGCTGGCTTGACCTAGAAATAGAAAGGATTGCCCATGAAAACAGCAAAGATCCCTGCGACCAACCAGGAGTTCCCCATCGGCAAGATTGTCTGCCTGGCGCGCAACTATGCCGAACATGCCAGGGAGCTGGGCAACGAGACCCCGGCCGCGCCTGTGCTGTTCATGAAACCCGCATCGGCGGTGATCTCCGATGGCGAGGCGGTCAGGATTCCCGCTTATTCCCAGGAATGCCACTACGAGGTGGAGCTGGCGGTGCTGATCGGCAAGACAGCCTGCAAGGTCTCCGTTGACCAGGCCATGGCCCATGTGGCCGGTTACGGGGTGGCCATCGACATGACCCTGCGGGACGTGCAGAACCAGCTCAAGTCCAAGGGGCTCCCCTGGGAGATCGCCAAGGGGTTCGACACCTCCTGCCCGCTCTCTCCCTTTGTCCCGGCCGCCTCGGTAGCCGATCCCCATGGCCTGCGGCTTTGCCTCAGTGTCAATGGCGAAGCGCGCCAGGACGGCACCTCGGCCGACATGATCCATCGCGTGCCCCAAATCGTGTCCTATATCTCCGGCATCTTCACCCTGGAACCGGGTGATGTCATTCTGACCGGCACCCCGGCAGGCGTGGGCCAGGTCCAGGCAGGTGATGTCATGGAGGCCGGCATCTCGGGGGTCGGCACGCTGAAAATCCCTGTCAGTCAGGGCTGATTCGAGGCCGGGAAGAATTGCTGAGGCATTCCTCCCTGGGCACACTTTCCTCGTGTAGGTAGCACAATGGTCAGGCAAAACCATTTGAAGCAGAAAAAACGGTTGCCGCGGATCATACGCCTGCTCAGGCGGATGCGCCCGGCAAGCATGCCGGCCACTTTCCGGCACAACCGGGTAGTGCTCTGTCCCGACGGCCCAGGGTTCTTCCGCTCACTGTTTGCCGCGATCCGTTCGGCGGAACGCTTTATCCTCATCGAATATTATCTTATCCGCAACGATCTCATCGGCTCCGCTTTGGCCGATGAGCTGGCCGCTGCCGTCAAGCGTGGCGTGCGGGTCCTCCTGATCTACGATTATATCGGCAGTGTCGAAACCCCGGCCTCCTACTTCAAAAATCTTTCCCAGCGCGGAATCGAGCTGATCTCGTTCAATATGCCCTCTTTCCGGCGCGGTGTGGGGTGGTTCGACAAGCGCGACCACCGTAAGATGACAGTGATTGACGGGACCCTGGCCTTTTTGGGGGGCTTCAACATTGGTGATGAATACGCCGGGATCGTGGCCCAGCCGCTTCGTTTCCGTGATGTTGGTTTCAGCATCAGCGGCAGCGCGGTAGGCGAACTTGTCCGCATCTTCCGTGAAACCTGGCAAATGGAGCGGAGGGAAGTCCCGGACCTGCCGGAACAACCGCTCTCGGAGCGTGACGAAACCCGCACTTCCCGACGCCGCGGACAGTCGAACGTCAATATTGTCAGTGGCGGCCCCCACCACCGCAGTTCCTATATTCGTAATGCCTTCCTGGTCAGCATTGCCTCCGCATCGGAAGAAATCATCATTGCCACTCCATATTTTGTGCCCGGTCCCCGTCTGATACGTTCCCTGTTGCGTGCCGCCAGGCGTGGCGTACTGGTAAGGCTGCTGCTGCCGGCGCGCAGCGATGTGCCCCTGGTGCGTATTTTGGGGCGCAGTTTCTATGGTCCCCTCCTCAAGGAAGGGATCGAAATCCGTGAACTGGAGCGGGAAATTCTACACTCCAAGGTCATGCTGATTGACGGTAAACGGACTGTTATCGGCTCGGCCAATTTTGACCAGCGCAGCTTCCATAGAAATTTCGAGAT
>MTLD01001936.1_pt1 | contig 40634 bp, 40 predicted proteins | sample 1982471 | NCBI WGS metagenome assembly MTLD01 (sample SAMN05712604, study PRJNA340218) | biofilm metagenome | isolation source: sample SPM anode biofilm adapted to -50 mV | place: USA | collected 2012-02-03 | reverse complement strand
ACCCGGGGACACGGGCGATCCGATGACGCAGGAATACGATGAAATCCAGACAACGCTCACATGGAACATTCCAGCAGACGCTGGCGCCGATGCTCTTCTTGACTCCAAACCTGGCGATCTTTCTCGTCTTTATCATCCTCCCAGCCGTGCTCGGCATAAGAATGTCCCTTTTTGAATGGAGCATCCTCGACGGGGCGCGGTTCATCGGCTTTGCAAATTTCAGGGAGGTTGTAAAAGATGAAATGTTCTGGGCTACGCTCCGGAATACTTTCGTCTACGTCGTGGCGGTCGTTCCCCTGCTGACTGCCTTCGCGCTGGCGCTAGCCCTTGTCCTGGCCAAAGAGGGCAAGGGAATGGGGTTCTTCAGGGCGATCTACTATGTCCCGACGATGTTGAGCATGATCATTGTCGGTATTGCCTGGCGTTGGATTCTTGGCTTTGATCTCGGCATCATCAATTACGCGCTCAAGCTCCTGGGCGCGGCCCCCATGCCATGGCTCACCGACGGAGCCATGGCGAACGTGAGTCTCGTCTTCGTAACCCTGTGGACGCGGGTAGGCTACTTCATGATGATGTTCATCGGCGGGCTTCAAGCGATACCCAGTACCTACTACGAGGCCGCGAAGGTCGACGGGGCTGACCGGCGCGCGATCTTCCGCCGCATAACGTTCCCACTCCTTAGGCCGATCACGCTCGTCGTCGTGATCCTTGCCACCATCGAGGCGTTCAAAGCCTACGATCTCATCTACGTGATGACGCAGGGGGGGCCCGGAACCTCGACGAAATTCCTCGTCCAATATATTTACCAGGCGGCTTTCCAGGAAGACAAGCTCGGGTACAGCGCGGCGATGTCGGTTGTCCTGCTCGCCGTGATTGGTGTGTTTACGGCGCTGCAGTTCATCGTTCAAAAGGATGAATACACGAATGAGTAAGCCGATACGTTATGCGCTCCTGGCGTCCAGCTCCTTCCTGTTCATCTTCCCCATCTTTTGGGTGCTTATCTCCTCGCTCAAGCCGCAGTCGGAGCTTTTTACCTATCCGCTGACCATTCTTCCGAAGACCTTCACCCTAGGGAATTACCGGGAAGCGTTCGCGAGCGGCGATTTCTTCAGGTTCTTCGCGAATTCGCTCTTCGTGGCGACTGTGTCCACGGTCATCACGATCGTCATCAATGTGATGGCGGGGTACGCACTTTCGAAGTACTGGTTCATCGGCCGCGACGTCATTTTCTATGCGATGGTGGGAACGCTCATGATCCCCCTTCAGGCGATCATGGTGCCCATATTCATCCTCCTCAAGGATCTGGGGCTGCTCAATAGCCTCTGGGGCATTATAATTCCGCCCGCGGCGACGCCGACCGGCGTTTTCCTCGCACGGCAATATATCAAGACCATACCCGATTCGCTGATCGAAGCCGGCCGGATGGACGGAGCGGGCGAGCTGAAGATATTCGTCAACGTCATCGTGCCTCTGGCAACGCCGATCATTGCGACCATAGCGATCTTCTCCTTCATGTGGAGGTGGAACGACTTCCTGTGGCCATTCATCGTCATATCAGCGCGGAAGAAAATGACGTTGCAGCTCGCCCTGGCGAATTTTGTCGGGCAGTTCCAGATTAACTGGGCCAATCTCCTCGCCATGACCGTCGTCACGATGATCCCGATGATCGTGGTATTCGTAGCCCTGCAAAAATATTTCGTCACTGGTCTGACCGCCGGCGGCGTCAAGGAATAACTCGATGCTGTACTCCATCAAAAATCTTAGCTCCCCCGTGGTCGAAGGCGCTTCAGCCGAGTTCCGAGGCGACGGCGGAACCTTCCGGCTGACTGTCCACGCGCCTCGCGTGATTTCAGTGTTTTATCAATTTTGCGAATCGATCGGCCCTTCCGAGCGGAACAAACCCTATCCCGGACTTCTCTGCGACGAGTTCGGCGCCGCCGTTGCGCCATCCTGGGAGTCCTGGTCGGAGACTGGAAGCGCGGTCGAGCTGAAACAGGGGGCGACCACCGTCCACGTCGACAAGGCGACCGCGAGGGTGGATGTCTACGAGGGCGGCGTTCTCCAGCACGGCGGTGCGATCGGCGACAAGGATTTGGTGATCCCGCAGTATCCTTTGCGCGTCCAGCGGGGCCGCGGTGAAGGAACATTGCAGGGGAGGCTCAATTTCAGGCTTGAAAAAGAGGACGCGTTTTTCGGTCTCGGCGAGAAATCGGGAGCGCTCGACAAGCGCGGCCGGAGCTTCAAGCTCTACAATAGGGACGCCCTGGCATATGATGCGCGGCGCAGCGATCCTCTATACAAGTCCGTTCCCTTTCTGATCAAGATCAATAAAGCGCGCCGCTCCTGCTGCGGCCTCTATTTCCCAAACTTGCAGATCGACGAGATCAACCTGGGCGAGGAGAGCGAATTTTTCTACAGCGTGGACTTCGGCGCCGGGCCGTTCGGTTATTTTCTGATGATTGGTTCTGATTATAAGGAGATCCTGTCGTCGTATTGCACGATCGCGGGCTCGCCCGCGCTGCCGCCGCTTTTTTCCTTCGGTTATCTCACTTCGAGCATGGGATACACCGATCCGGACGATGCCAGGCAGAGGGTGCTCGAATTCTTCCGCAAAGTCGAGGAGTATGACATCCCCTGCGAGGGAATGTATTTCTCCTCCGGCTACGCGCGCGACGACAACGGCGAACGATACACCTTCGTATGGAACAGGAAGAAATTTCCCGATCCGCGCGGTTTTCTCGCCCAACTCCGAGAACGGGGATATCGAGTTTGCTGCAATGTCAAGCCGGGAATTCTCACCACGCATCCTTGGTACGATTCGATTGCAGCTTCGGGCGCCTTCATAGAAGGCGAGGTTGGAGCTCCGCTCGTCAGCTATTACTGGGGGAACAGCGCCTCCCTGATCGATTTCTCCCGGCCCGAAGGATACGATTGGTGGATACGCTCGCTCACGAAAAACATCCTCGACGAAGGCGTCTCGGGCGTCTGGAACGACAATAATGAGTTCGAGGTTGAGGACGAATCGCTCCCGATGCAGAAGTGCAAGAAGTACCTGCCGGTGAAGATGGCGCAAGCCTCGTACGAAGCATTGCGGGAGGCGCGCCCCGGCATGCGGCCGTGGCTCGTGAGCAGGGCGGGCTACGCTGGCCTCCAAAGGTATGCGCGGACTTGGACCGGCGACAATGTTTCTGACTACGAGGCTATGAAATACAACATCGCCATGGGCATGAACCTCGGCCTAAGCGGCATGCCTATTTATGGCCATGATATCGGCGGTTTCGTGGGCCCGGACCCTGATGAGGAACTGCTTCTCAGGTGGTGCCAGAGCGCGATCTTCCAGCCGCGCTATGTCATGCATTCATGGAAGCCGGACGGATGGATCACGGAGCCGTGGAGCTTCCATGCGCGGCTCGCAGCGATGCGCGATTTCATCCGCGAAAGGTATCGGTTCCTTCCGTATATTTACGACCTCGCGATCCGGGCCGCCGAAACCGGTGCGCCGATGGAAAGCCAGGTAGCCATGGAGTACTCCGATGATCCGGCGCTCTCCCTCGACAGCCTCGACCGGATGGCTGGCGAGGCTATCCTCGTCCCTGGGCCGCCCGCGCGGGGAGCGGTGACATCCTCGATAAGGCTTCCCGCGGGAATAGACTGGTTCGATCCGAAAGAGGAGCGGCTGCTCTCGGGGGGCTCCGACTACGAATTCTCCTATCCCGCCGATGAACCTCGCTTCTTCTTCCGATGCGGTACTGTCGTGCCGACCTCACTGGATATCAGACCCGTGGGAAAGGGCGTGGCGAGCCGTTACGCGTTCCTGGTTTTCCCTCCCCGGTCCGGCGAGCCGATTGCTCACGAGCATTTCGAGGACGATGGGGAGAGCGATTTCGTTGATGGAAGCTTCTGGCACCATTCTTTCAAATGCTCAGCGGCTGGCGATCGCCGCTACACGCTCGCAGTATCCAGGCGAAAAGCGTCTTGTTCCCTCGACTTCAACAGGCGCTGGGAATTCTCGGTGCCGGATGGCTTTATCATCCGCGACGCCGATGGATGCGATCGAGGGCGAAAAATTGTCTGCGACCTATCGGAAGCGCCCGAAAAACTCGAGTTCGCCGTGGAGGGGGAGTATCGCCTAACCGTAGACTGTTAGGGTATCCTTCAGGCATGGTCACCATCCGCGATGTCGCGCTCGCCGCAGGCGTCTCAGTCTCCACCGTCAGTCACGCGCTCAGCGGCAAGCGTCCGATAAGCGCCTCGACAAAGGGGAAGATCTACAAAGCCATAGAGACGCTCGGCTACGAACCCAATCCAGCGGCTCGCGCCCTGCGCTCGACATCCTCGGGCGTGATAGGATTCTTCGCCTACGATATCACCGAACTCTTCGCGGCATGGATCATCCAGGGCGCGGAAAAGGTGGCGCGGGAGCGAGGCGCCTATCTTCTTTTCACGAGCGGGATCGAGTTCGGCAACGATTTCAGCCAGGCGATCGACTTTTTGAAGAAACGGCGGGTCGACGGCATTATCGTCGCCTATGGTGTAAGGCAGCCGCCGCAAGTCGACTTGCGGCCTATCGGCGACATGCCCGTCGTGACCGTGAATACTTCCATGGACAGCGCCGTTCCATCTGTTCAGCCCGATGATATCGGCGCAGGGGCGCAGGCGGCGATCCACCTTATTGAGCGCGGGGCTCATAATCCCGCATTTATCGCAGGGCCGGAGCGCAGGTTAGCGAGCATCGAGCGCCTCCTCGGCTTTGCCCAAGCCCTGCGGGAACGTGATATGCCTATCGATGAGCATCGACAGATCGCCCATGGGGATTTTTCCCCCGAATCTGGCTCACGCTGCATGGACGAGCTCCTGGAAAAGTATCCTGCCATCGATGCGGTCTTCTGCGCCAATGACTATATGGCCGCCGGCGCGATCAACAGGGCGACTGAGCGCGGCCTCGCCATTCCGGGCGATCTGAAGGTCGTTGGCTTCGATAATCGCGAATTCGCCTCGTTCTGGCCCATACCGATCACAACCTTCGCGCTCCCGCTCGAAGCCATGGGCGAGCGAAGCGCTTCGATGCTCTTTGAGCGAATCGACGGGCGGGTTCTCGAGCCTATGAAGTTGTCGCTTCCTTCGCGCCTCATCGCTAGAAAGTCATCGTAGGCCGCTACAGGCCACAAAAAGTTTCTCTTGACAAATTCTCAAATCTGATCGATTACTAAAGTAAGTTACTTAATTAACACAGGGAGTTGCCAAACGAAAGCGAAAGTCGCGGCGGATCTCAAGATTTCCAACCGCAGGACGGTCTACAGCCTCCTCCGCCAGGAAGGCGAAATGTCCAAAGCCGAGATCATGCGCCGCACGGGAATCAGCACTCCCACGGTCCTCAAGATAACCGAGTACTTCATGTCCCTCGGGCTGCTGGCCGAGGCGGGGGAGGGCGCCGCTTCCATCGGACGCAAGCCGACTCTGCTGCGCATCGTGCCGGACGCGATCTATACGATCGGCGCCGTTTTCGACGGCCGCGGGCTCTCCCTCGGCCTCGTCGACCTATTCGGGGCGCCCCGCGGCCTTCGCCGAATCCCGGTTCCCGCCAGCCTCGAGCGCCTGCTCGAGGAAGACCTGCCAGTCCAGGCGCTCCGCCTCATCGAAGAAGAAAAAGTGCCGCTCGCGAAGGTCAAGGGCATCGGCATCGGCGTTCCCGGCGTGGTCGACCCCTCGGGCACGACCGTCCGTTTCGCGCCCCTCGCGGGGATACAGAAGGATTTCGACGCATCCGCATTGCTCCAGTCCCTGGAACGAAGGCTGGGCATGCCCGTAAGGCTGGAGAACGACGCGAACGCAGCCGCCCTGGGCGAGCACGCCGCCCGGAGCCGCGCCGCCGAGCGTCCGGAATCCGACGGCCCCGTCTGCGCGGGCGACTTCATCTTCGTCGAGCTGGGCAGAGGCCTTGGCGCGGGCATCGTGCTGGACGGCAAGCTCCGCAAGGGCTCGCGCGCCATGGCCGGCGAAATCGGCTACCTCGTGCTCGATCCCTCCTGGAAGGCTACTTCCGACGCTCCGGGCTGGCTCGAGGGCCGCCTCGATCTCGACGAGTTCTGGGCCGAGGTCGACGGGCACAAGACGCCGTCGAAGCGCTCGCTCCGGCGGGTCATCTCCTATCTCGCCCTGGGGCTGTCGAACATCTCGCTCGCGCTCGACCTGGACCTCATCGTCGTGGGCCGCGCCGGCCTCGAGCATTTCGGCGGCGATTTCCTCAATTCCCTCAGGGCCGAGCTGGCGCGCTTCTCCGTGCTGGAGACTTCCTGCGTGCCGTCGCTCCTCGAGGAGCCCGGCGTTTCGGGCGCGGCGGGCCTGGTGGCCGACGCCTGGCTCGAGGGCATGTTCTCTGAATAAGTACCGGGGCTCGTGCCCGGACTTCAATACAAACTGGAGGGGCGGGAGACGTTCCTCCGCAAGGAAGGGGGCTGAAATGAAAGCGAAGCGAGGATTGGTGCTTGCAATCCTGCTGGTCCTGGCGGTCCTGGCGGCGAGCGCCGAGACGGTCACGATCACCTATTGGCAGTATTTCTATGAGTCGAAGGTGAATCTCGTCAATGATCTCATCAAGAAGTTCGAGGCGGCGAACCCCGGCATCAAGGTCGAGCAGGTCACCTTCCCCTACGAGAGCTTCAACCAGAAAGTCGCCGCGTCCATCCCCGCGGGCGAGGGGCCGGATGTCATCACGCTGTTCTACGGCTGGCTGCCCATGTACGTGAAGGGCGGCTATCTCCAGCAGCTGCCGACCTCCGACTTCAACAAGGCATGGTTCGACAAGACCTACTATCCCTTCGTCGCCGAGTCCGTGGACTTCGGCGGAAAATATTACTCCGCGCCCACGGCGGTCCGCACGCTCGCGCTGATCTGGAACAAGAGCCTGTTCAAGGAAGCCGGGCTTGATCCCAACACGCCGCCCAAGACCCTCGAGGAGCTCCAGGCCTACGCCAAGAAGCTCTCCAAGTACGACGCCAAGGGCAACCTCGTCCAGGCGGGCCTCCTCATGCAGCCGTCGGGCCAGGGACATAGCTGGCTCCGTGAAGTCCTGTTCCGTCAGTTCGGCAACGTGCCCTACAACAAGGACTACACCAAGGTTTCCTACAACGACGCCAACGCCGCCGCCGCGCTCAAGTGGTACACCGATCTGATCACCAAGGACAAGGTCGGCTATCCCAACTTCGCCACCGACGACGTCACGGCTTTCAAAGCCGGCAAGGGCGCCATGAACATCGACGGCTCCTTCCGCATCGCCACGCTCAACGCGGTCAAGGGTCTGGAGTGGGGCGTTTCCGAGCTGCCCACCTACAAGGGCATCAAGTCCAACTACGCTTCCTACTGGACGCACGGCATCGTGACCGGAACCTCGGGCAAGAAACTCGAAGCCTCGATCAAGTTCCTCAAGTACCTGGTGTCGCCCGAAGTCCAGGAGCTCTGGTTGCAGAAAGTCGGCGAGCTGCCCGCCACGCCCGCCCTCTCCGAGAAGTACAAGAACGACCCGGTCATCCAGCCCTTCCTCAAGGGGCTCGAGTACGCCAAAGCCTCACTCTTCGTGGACGAGGCCGGCCAGCGCAACATCATCGTGGACGCGGTGGACGAAGTCGTGCTCAAAAAGGCCGATCCCGCGGCGGTGCTGAAGGCTCAGGCGGCCAAGGAACAGGCGATCATCGACGGCTTCTGGAAGTAAGCCGCATCAGACTTTCGTGGAGGGTGAAGAAATATGACACTTGCTGCTAAGCGCGCGACGACGGCGTATATATTCCTCGCCCTCCCGCTTGTCTTTTTCCTCGGCGTGAGGTTCGGCCCCATGATCTACATGCTCGCCATGAGCTTTACCGATTGGGGCCTCCTCCGCAAGGAACTGCATTTCATCGGACTTTCGAACTACAAGACGGTGCTGACCGATCCCGTGTTCCTGAAGTCGCTCGGCAACACGGCGCGTTATGCGATCTTCGGGGCGCCATCGGTCATCGTCCTGAGCCTTTTCGTCGCGCTCCTGCTCGACCTCATACCGAAAGGCAAGGCGGTGTACCGCCTCATCTACGTGCTTCCCTACATCACCCCGATCGTGGCGGTCTCCTGGGTGTGGCGGTGGATGTTCCTCCAGCCGCCCCTCGGCGTGGTGAACACCATCCTGATGGGGCTCGGCATCCAGGCCAGGGAGTTCCTCAACAGCCCCTCGCAGGCGCTCCAGTCGATAACGGCGGTCAACGTCTGGGTCGAGATGGGCTACTGCACCACGATCTTCCTGGCGGGGCTGCAGACCATACCCAAGGAAATCTCCGAGGCGGCGAGGATCGACGGCGCGAACGGACGCCAGGTCCTGACCAAGGTAACGCTGCCGCTTCTCCTGCCGATCACGCTCTTCCTCACCGTGATGGAGGGCATCCAGTTCCTGCGCATCTTCACGCAGGTGTACAACATGTCCTTCCAGGCCCAGGGCGGGCCTTTGAATTCGACCAAGTCCGCGGCGCTCTACATCTACCAGAAGGCGTTCACCAATTTCGAGATGGCCCAGGCCGCGAGCGCAAGCCTCATCCTGTTCGCCATCATCATGGCGGTCACCTTCCTGCAGCTCAAGTTCTTCGACAAGAAGATGGCATACTGAGGAGGGCCGCAATGAAATCGACCAACGTTAGAATATTCAAGCCGGGCGTCGCGCTCGCGTACGCCGCGCTCTCGGTCCTCTCCGTCGTCATGATATTCCCCTTCATCTGGATGGTGTCCTCGAGCCTGAAGGACGCCACGCAGATTTTCCAGATGAAGCTCTTCCCCACGACGCCGACCTTCGACAACTACCGCTACCTGCTCCTGCGCGAGGGCTCGAAATTCCCGCAGTGGTTCATGAACTCGGCCATCGTGGCGATCAGCACCACGGCCTCGGTCCTCTTCTTCGACTCGCTGCTCGGGTACACGCTCTCCAAGTTCAAGTTTCCCGGCAAGAACGTCATATTCTTCCTCATCGTCAGCACGCTGATGATCCCGACCGAGATGCTCGTCATACCCTGGTACGCGATGTCCAGGGCGATGAAATGGGTCAACACCTACTGGGGCATAATGTTTCCGGGCATGATCAGCGCCTTCGGCGTCTTCTTGATGCGGCAGTTCATGTCGACCATTCCCGACGATTTATTGGACGCCGCGCGCGTCGACGGCCGCGGCGAGTTCATGATCTTCGTCACGGTCGTGCTGCCCCTCGTCACGCCCGCGCTCGCCACGCTGGCCATCTTCAATTTCATCGGCAACTGGAACGCTTTCCTGTGGCCGCTGATCGCGGCGTCGAAGCCCCGCATGTTCACGCTGCCCGTCGGGCTCGCGAATTTCTCGGGCGAGGCCGGGTCGGACTGGCACCTGATCATGACCGGCGCGTCCATAGCCATGGCGCCGCTGGTCGTCGTCTTCCTGATTTTCCAGAAACAGATCGTCAAAGGCATCGCGATGACGGGCCTTAAAGGTTGAAACATGCGCGTAATCGATTCGCACGTACATTTCCCCGAGGACAAGCTCATAGACGACGGAAAGCCCGCAGTCCCGGGCGCAGAGGGCCTGGGCTACTCGAGCGGCCGCCAGGCGGCTGGCTCGAAGCCGGCCGAGACGCCCGCGAGCCCGCAGGCGCGGCGCAGCGCAGCGTGGATAGAGACGGAGAAGGGCCGCTGGGAGGACGCCTGGCGCTTCCCCGCGTCGGTCAAGGTCTCCAAGGCGGAGGGCGAGCGCCTCTGGGCTGAGGAAATCGCGCAACGCGACTACCTGAAGGCCGTCGTCTTCGTGACGGCGGGCAGCAACGATTTCGCGTCGGAGCTGCAGGAGCGCCATCCGGGCGCCTTCCTGGCCTACGCCCACCACGATCCCCTGCTGCCCGACGCGGCGGAGAGGCTGGAGCGATCCATCAAGCAGGGCGGGCTCAAGGGCTACAAGCTCCTCGGCCCCAAGATCGACAAGCCCTTGGACGATCCCTCGTTCTATCCTATCTGGGAAGTGGCGCAGGACTGCGAGATTCCCGTGCTCATCCATTTCGGAATCATGGGCGGGGCGGGCGGCATCGCCAATCATGTCAACATCAATCCACTGCGCATCCACGACGTGGCCAAGCGCTTCCCGAGGATGCCCATCATCATTCCGCACTTCGGCTGCGGCTACGTCTTCGAGACGCTCAACCTCGCGTGGGCATGCCCCAACGTCTCCATCGACACCTCGGGCTCCAACCAGTGGACGCGATGGATGCCCTATCCGCTGGACCTCGCGGCGCTGTTCAGGAAATACCGCGAGACCATCGGTCCGTCGCGCATCATCTTCGGCACGGATTCCTCGTGGTTCCCGCGCGGCTTCACCGACGCCTACCTCGATGTCCAGGTGCGCGAGATGCGCGATTCGGGATTTTCGGCGGACGAGCTGGACATGGTTCTCTACCGGAACGCAGCCGCGCTGCTCAAGCTGCCGGAAGGCGCGGCGGAGGCTCGCTGATGTTCTCCCCCGCGTACGAAACCCTTGTGCTCGACGCAGGCTACCGCAATTGGAAGCGCCTCTACCTCGACGAATTCTGGGCCGTCCAGCGCGCGCACTTGGTCGGGCTCGCCGAGCGCGGCATCGTCGACGCGGCCACCGCGAGCGCGATCGGAAAGGCGGTGGACGAGCTCGAGGCCGCGATCGCCTGGCCCGACCATGTCCCGCCCGAGACGGAGGACCTCTACTTCCACTTCGAGAGGGAGCTCGGCCTCAAGGTCGGCCGCGAGCGCGCGGCCTTCCTTCACACGGCGCGCAGCCGCAACGACATGGACAACACGGTCTTCAGGCTCTGCCTGAAAAAGAAGTTGGCCGATTTTGCCCGCGAGCTGCTCGCAGCGTTGCGCGATTTCATCGCCCGCGCCAGGGAAACCTCGGACGACCTCACCATCCTCTTCACGCACGGGCAGCCCGCCAACGTCTCCACGATGGGCCATTATCTCTCCGCCTTCGCTGGCGACTTCGCCCAGGATCTGCGCGGCCTCCTGGACGCGATCGACGCCGTCGACCGATCCACCATGGGCGCCTGCGCGATCACGGGCACGGGCTTCCCGCTCGACCGCGACCGCGTCGCCGAGCTCCTCGGCTTCCCCGGCATGGTGACCAACACGTACCGCGCCATCTCGAGCACGCATTGGCTCACCAAGCCCGCCGCGGCGCTCGAGGAGATCCTGCGCGACTACACGCGCATCGCGGCCGACCTCCTCCACAAGGCCAGCTCCGAGGTCGGCATCGTCAGCTTCCCCGATTCCCTCATCCAGATCTCGAGCATCATGCCGCAGAAGCGGAATCCGGTCATCATCGAGCACATCAGGATCCAGGCGGGGCTCGCCGCCGCCGCTTCGGCATCCGTGCGCGAACTCATGCGCAACGTGCCCTACCAGGACGTGAACGAGGCCTCCGACGCCCCGGTGAGCGTCCTCATCGACTCGCTCGCGACGGCTTCGTCGGCGACGGCCCTGCTCCGCGAGGCGCTGGTCAACATGCGGCCGAACGACGAAAGAGTCCGGCGGATCGCGCTCGATTTCGGCGTAACGACGACCGAGCTGGCCGACACCCTCGTCCGGCGCGAAGGCGTCGGATTCAGGGACGCCCACGCCGCGTGCTCCGCCTTCGCGGGGAGCGGCGGCGACAAGGCCGCGCTGAGAACCGCCTTCGCGAAAGGCTGCGGCAGGGAATTGACGCTCTCCGACGCCGAGATCGAGGAGGCCCTCTCCCCCGAAGGCTTCGTCGCGGTGCGGAAGCTGCCGGGCGGCCCCGCGCCGGAAGGCATGGCGCCGGTCTTCGGCGAGCTGGATTCCTGGGCCGCCGACTGCGCGGCCGCGATCGCCGCCATCGACGCGAAAAATGGCGAGGCGCGCGCTTCCCTCGCCGAGGCGTGGGCGAGGATCGTCGCATGACGCAGGCCTTCGTCGGCATCGACATCGGCGGCACGAAGCTTCACGGCCTCCTCGTGGACGCCTCGGGCAGCGTCCTGCGGCGCGTGACCGTCCCAACCCTCGCGTCCGAGGGCTCGGAAGCCGTCGCGTCCAGAATCTACGCTCTGGTGGAGTGCCTCATTCCCGAGACCGGCATCGCGTCGATCGGACTGGGCGCGCCCGGCCCCCTCGATTCCAGAACCGGCACCATCATCAGGACCGAAAACCTTCCATTCAGGAATTTTCCCCTCGCCGGGCTCGTGGAGCGCCGGTTTAAGGTGCCGACCCTCCTGGAAAACGACGGCTCCGCGGCCGCCTTCGGCGAGTACGCCTTCGGTCCCGCCAAGGGCGCCGACCCTCTTCTATACCTCACCGCGAGCACCGGCATCGGCGCGGGCCTCGTCATCGGCGGGACGCTCTACCGCGGGAAAACCGGCAACGCCCTCGAGGCGGGCCACATTCCCCTCATGGCGGGCGAAGGTCCCGCCTGCGCCTGCGGCGGCCGCGGCTGCGCCGAAGCGCTCGCCTCGGGCAGCGCCATCGCGGCGCGGGCCAAGGAGGCCGCCGAGGCCGCCCGCTCCGGCAGGGGCGCGCCGACCGGGCTCGCGGCGTTCCCCGATCCGGGAGCGAAGGAAGCCTTCGCCCTCGCGGCCGGAGGCGACACGGTCGCCGAAGGCATCGTCGCCCAGGCGCTCCGCTATCTCGGCTTCTGCGCGGCCACGCTCGTCACCCTCTTCGATCCCGAGGTCCTGGTGATCGGGGGCGGCCTCGTCAAGGCCGGCGACCGCGTCCGAGCATCCGTGGAGGCGGCGATAGCCGCCAGTCCCGCCGCTTCCGCCGGCGCCTGCGGGGTGATAGCCCCCGGACTCGGCGAGGACTCGGGCGCGCTCGGCGCCGCGGCGCTCGCGGCGAAAGCATTTTTCGGCGTGGATTTCGCGCGGCTCGGATGACAAAGGCCGGAGCGGCGACGGATCGCGCAGCTAAGGAATCAAGCATGAAGCAGGAAAAAATGGAGGCGATGCTCGCCCTCCTCGACAAAGAACTCGTCGTCGCCCTCGGCTGCACCGATGTTTCGGCGATCGCCTACGCCGCCGCCCTGGCGTTCGCCGCGGCGGCGCGCGCCGACGTTGCGGGCGCGGCGCCGTCCGGCGCCGTCCGGCCCGAAATCTCAGCCATCACCGTGCGCGCCAGCGGCAACATCATCAAGAACGCCATGGGCGTCGGCATTCCCGGCACCGCATTCAAGGGCCTTGCCCACGCCGCCGCGCTCGGCGCCCTCGCCGGCGATCCGTCCAAAGCGCTCACCGCGCTGGAATGCGTCAGCCCAGGCGATCTCGACCGCGCCGACGCCCTGGTCGCCGCGGGCCAGGTCCAGGCCGAAATGGCCGTGGGCGAGGGGCAGCTTTTCATCGAAGTGTCCGTGGAAACCAAAGCCGGCTGCGGCGTCGCCGCGATCAGGGACGAGTACGATCGCGTCGCCTACGTTCGCGCTCTCGGCGGGTCGGCGCTCGGCGGGTCGGCGCTCGGCGGGTCGGCGCTCGGCCCCGCCGGAGTGGAAATGCCCGCTGCCTCGGAAGCCAAAACCCCGGCCGGAGCCATCGCGCCAGCCGCCCAACGGCAGTTCACTCCCAGTCTCGCCGATATCATCGATTTCGTCCGCGTTGTCCCCGCCGGGCGGCTCGGCATCATCGCCAAGGCGATCGAGCTGAACTCGGCCATCAGCGCCGAGGGGCTCGCCGGCGACTACGGACTCAGGCTCGGCAAGACCTTGAAAAAGCAGGTTGCCGCCGGACTCCTCGCCGACGACCTCGCCACCGGCGCCATGTCCGCCGCCGCCGCGGGCGTCGACGCGCGCATGGCCGGATCGCCTTTTCCCGTCGTCGCCAACACCGGCTCGGGCAACCAGGGCATAACCGCGACCGTGCCGGTCGTCGTCGCGGGCCGCTTCCTCCACGCCTCGGACGAGCGCATCCTGCGCGCCGCAACCCTCTCCCACCTGGTCGCCATCCACATCAAGGCGGGGTTCGGCCTCCTTTCGGGGCTCTGCGGCGCCATGGTCGCGGGAACGGGAGCCTCCGCCGGCATCGCCTGGCTCCTCTCCGAATCGCAAGAGGCCGTCGAGCGCGCGGTCCAGAACATGATCGGCTCCCTGACCGGCATGGCCTGCGACGGAGCCAAGGCCTCCTGCGCGCTCAAGGTATCGACCGCCACCTCGGCGGCCGTACAGTCGGCGCTGCTCGCCGCGGAGGGCCTCTCGGTCTCCGGCGTGGAAGGCATCGTCGACGCGGACCCCGAACGATCGATCGGCAACCTCGCCCGCCTCGCCCGCGAGGGATCGCCGGCCATGGACGCGCTGATCCTCGGTATCATGGTCGACAAGACGAAGCGATGAGCGAGGCTGGCGCGCGACCGGCGCCGCCTTCCGCGCAATCGGCTTTACAGAACGTCGTGCTACGATGTAGACTAAACCTATGGCTACCACAGGCGACACTCAGCTCAAGCGGCAATCGGGCTTCATACAATCAGTCGATAGGGCTCTCAGCATTCTTGAAGTCTTCGCCCAGGACAAGCCCGAGGTCGGCGTCACCGACATATCCAAGGGACTTGGCCTGAACAAGAGCACGGCCTTCGGCATCCTCTCCACCCTTGAACGCCGCGGCTACGTGGAGCAGAACCCCGACAATGGCCGCTACCGGCTTGGACTCAAGATCCTCGATCTCTACTTCGCCAAGATGGCCGGTTTCGACATCGTGAGCATCGCCCATCCCGTCCTCGTCTCCCTCTCCGCCGAACTTGGAGAGACCGTTCATCTCGCCGTCTACGACCGGGGAGAGGTCATCTATGTCGACAAGGTCGAGACCGACAACGCGCTCCGCAGCGCGTCCTATGTCGGCAAACGGAATCCATCCCACTGCACCGGCGTCGGGAAATGCCTCCTGGCCTACCAGCCAGCCGGCGAAATCGACAGAGTCTTGGCCGCGGGGCTCGAGCGGAGAACGCCTCGCACCATCATGGATCCTGGAATTCTAAAAGCCGAGCTCGCCAACATCAGAACCAGGAACCGGTCCAAGGACGACGAGGAATTCGTCCTCGGACTCGTGTGCTCCGCCGCGCCGATCCGCGGCCCCGACGGCGCCGTCTGCGCCGCCGTCAGCGTCTCCGCGCCCACGATCAGATCATCGCCGGAACGATTCGCCTTTTTCGAATCCGCGGTAGGCGCCGCGGCCGCTTCGATCTCCGCTTCTCTCGGTTATCACCCCTCGCGCTAAAAAAAACTTGACAGATCACAGAACCTCCTCTATTATCTATTTATCAGAACAGCGTGCTACATTGTAGCACAAACACGTCAACAAGGAGGCTGATAATGGCCGAGCAGAAAAATCCCGAGATCGGAAATACAGTGATGGCGGGCGGAATCGCGGTCAATTACCACGACATGGGATCGGGCGATCCCGTTGTCTTCATCCATGGCTCGGGTCCGGGCGTCACCGCCTGGGCGAATTGGCGCCTCGTCCTTCCCAAGCTCGCCGCCGCGCGCAGAGTGATCGCGCCGGACATGGTCGGCTTCGGCTTTACCGAGCGCCCGGAGGGGATTCAGTTCTCCATGGATGTCTGGGGCAAGCAGCTCATCGATTTCCTCGACGCCCTCAAACTCGAGAAGGTGGACCTCGTCGGCAACTCCTTCGGCGGAGCGCTCGCCCTCTGGATGGCCATCAGGCAGCCAGGCCGCGTCCGCAAGCTCGTTCTCATGGGAAGCATGGGCACCGAGTTCAAGCTCACCAAGGGATTGGACGACGTCTGGGGCTACCAGCCCTCCTTCGAAGCCATGGACGCGGCGATCCACAGCTTCGTCTGCAACCAGGCGATCGTCACGCCCGACTTGGTCAAGATGCGCTACGAAGCCTCGATCCGCCCCGGCTACCAGGAGAGCTTCGGGCGCATGTTCCCGGCGCCGCGCCAGAACAGCGTGGACATGATGGCTTCCAAATACGGCGATATCGCCGCCATAGGGCACGACACGCTCATCATCCATGGCCGCGAGGACCAAGTGATCCCGCCGGAAGCTTCCGCCACCCTCTTCAGCCTCATCCCGAACGCGCAGCTCCACATGTTCGGCAAGTGCGGGCATTGGACCCAGATCGAACAGAACGCCCGGTTCTGCGCCGTCGTCGAATCCTTCCTGGCGGGGGTGTTTTGATGGCCATGACCAAGGTGGAGATCATGATGGCGGCCGACGCCCTCGACGAGGCGATCCGCAGCCGGGCGCCGATCGAGAAGCTCACCGTCACCTATCCCTCGATCGGCGTCGATGACGCCTACGCCATCCAGATGCGCAACATCGACAGGGCCCTCGCGCGGGGCGCCAAGATTTCAGGCAAGAAGATCGGCCTCACTTCCAAGGCGATGCAGGACATGTTCGGCGTGACCACGCCGGATTTCGGCCATCTTTTCGCCGACATGGAGGCGAGCGGGGGCCGGATCGCCCGGGCTTCCATGGTCCAGCCCAAGGTCGAAGCCGAGATCGCCTTCGTCCTCGCCGAGGATCTCGACCCGGCCAAGGAAATAACCGTGCGCGACGTGCTCGCCGCCACCGATTACGTCGTGGCAGCCCTCGAGATCGTCGATTCGCGGATCGGGAACTGGAAGATCGGCTACTGCGACACGGTGGCGGACAACGCCTCATCCGGCAGGTACGTCCTCGGGACGGTCAGGAAGAAGGTGTCCGAGATCGACCTCGTGGCCGAGACTATGGAATTCTCCGTCAACGGCGAAAAGCGGAACGCCGGCCGCGGCGCCGATGTGCTCGGCGATCCCGCCTACTGCGTCGCGTGGCTCGCCAACAGCATGCGGAAATACGGAACCGCCCTCAAGCGGGGCGAGGTGATCCTCTCCGGCGCCCTTTCGGCGGCCATCTCGGCCGGCGCTGGCGACCGGTTCAGGGCCGACTACTCGACCCTGGGCCATGTCGAAGCGGCTTTCGAGTGAGGGCGGCCATGACCAGCAAAATCAAGGCGGCCATCATCGGCCCCGGCAACATCGGCACCGACCTCCTCATCAAGCTGAGGCGGAGCCCCGTCCTCGAGGTGGCGTACGTCGTCGGCGTCAAGGAATCGCCCGGCATCGAATACGCGAGGGGCTTCGGCATTCCCACGACGATAAAAGGCATCGACGAGATGCTCGAGGTCGACGACATCAGGATCGTATTCGACGCCACCGGCGCCGGTCCCCACCTCGCGCACGCGCCGCGGCTCAAGGCCGCCGGCAAGATCGCCATCGACCTCACTCCGGCGGCGGTCGGCCCCTACGTCGTCCCCGCGGTCAATCTGACCGAGGACATTTTCAAACTGGACAACGTGAACATGGTCACCTGCGCGGGGCAGGCGACCACGCCCATCGTCCACGCCGTGAACAGGGTCGCCGACGTCTACTACGCCGAGGTCGTCTCCTCGATCTCGTCGAAGAGCGCCGGCCCCGGCACCAGGCAGAACCTGAACGAGTTCATCGAAACCACGACCAAGGCCCTCCGGATCGTGGGCGGCGCCGACGCATCCAAGGCGATCATCGTCCTCAACCCCGCCGAGCCGCCCATCCTGATGCGAAACACGATCCACTGCAGGGTCAGAAAGCCCGACCTCGCGGCGATCCGCGCCTCGATCGAGGCCATGCTCGCCGAGGTGAGGACCTACGTTCCCGGCTATCGCTTCCTCGTCGAGCCCATCCTGCAGGGCGACACGGTAACCACGGTCATCGAGGTCGAGGGCTTGGGCGATTTCCTGCCCAAGCATACGGGCAATCTGGACATCATCAACGCCGCCGCCGTGGCCGTGGCCGAGAAGTTCGCGCAGCGGATCATGGAGGGCGCACGATGAGCAAGGTTTATATCACGGACACCAGCCTGAGGGACGGGAGCCACTCCGTCTCCCACCAGTACACGAGCGCCGACGTCGCCAAAGTGGCCGCGGCGCTGGACGATGCCGGCATCGACATCATCGAGGTGAACCACGGCGACGGGCTCGGCGGCTCCTCGCTCACCTACGGCTATTCCGCCGAGAACGAGCTGGACCTCGTCGCGGCCGCCGCGGCCGGGGTCAAGCGCGCCAGGATCGCCGTACTCCTCGTCCCCGGCATCGCCACCCTCGACCTGCTGGAAGAAGCCCAGCGCAGAGGGGCGAGCGTCGTGCGTGTCGCCACCCACGTCACCGAAGCCGACGTTTCCGAGGAGTACATCCTCGCCGCCAAGAAAATGGGCATGTTCGTCGTCGGCTTCCTCATGATGGCCCACATGGCCGACGTGCCCAAGCTCGTCGAGCAGGCGCGTATCATGGAGTCCTACGGCGCCGACGTGGTCTACGCCACCGACTCGGCGGGCGCGCTCCTGCCGGACGAAGTCTACGAAAGGATCGCCGCGCTCCGCGCCGCGCTGAAAATCCCCGTGGGCCACCACGCCCACGACAATCTCGGCTGCGCCATAGCGAACAGTCTGGCCGCCATCAAGGCGGGCGCCACCTACGTGGACGGCTCGCTGGGAGGCATGGGTGCCGGCGCCGGCAACGCCGCCACGGAGATGCTCGTGGGAGCCACGCTGAAATACGGGTGCGATATCGGCGCCGATCTCTACAAAACGATGGACGCCGCCGAAAAAGTCCTGCTGCCCCTCGTCGCGGCCAAGGGCAAGCCTCTGCCCCGGCACGATTCCAATTCCCTGATCATGGGCTACGCGGGCGTGTACTCGAGCTTCATGCTCCACGCGCGGCGAGGCGCTGAGCGCTTCGGCGTGGACGTCCGCGACATTCTCGTCGAACTGGGCCGCCGCAAGGCGGTCGGCGGCCAGGAGGACTGGATTATCCAGGTCGCCTACGACCTGGCCAAGGCGGCCGGCAAGCCGGTCGGAACACTGTGAATCGCGTGCCCATCGTCGGCACTCGCAATTTCAAGGAGGAACGAATATGAAGAAAGGATTCTGCGCCCTTCTCGCCGTCGCCCTGTTGTTCGGCATGGTCACCGGCGTCTTCGCCCAGAAGGAACTCAAGCTCGGCCACATCGCCGCGCCCAACACCGCCTATGACAACTGGGCCAAGGAATTCAAGCGCCTGGTCGAGGAAGGCACCCAGAACAGGTACAAGATCGTCATCTTCGGCGGCGGGCAGCTCGGCGATTCCGGCCCCCTCATGGAAGCGATGCAGGCGGGGAACCTCCAGTTCGCCGTCATCACCTCGGGCGACGCCAGCCAGTTCGTCAACGCCATCAACGTCCTCGATATGCCCTTCCTCTTCAGGAGCTGGGACCATGTCGAGAAATTCCTGAACTCCAAGGCTGAGAGCGATCTCCTCGCCCTCTCCGAGCAGTTCGGCCTCAAGTCCCTCTCGATGATGCCGCGCGGCTATCGCCATGTGACGAACGCCAAGTTCCCGATCACCAAGCCCGAGGATCTCAAGGGCCTCAAGATGCGCATCAGCGAAAGCCCCGTCCTCGTCGAGGCCTTCAAGGCGATGGGCGCCAACGCCCAGGCCATGGCGTGGTCCGAAGTCTACACCGCGCTCCAGCAGGGCACCGTGAACGCCCATGAGAACACGATCATCACCACCCGCGACTACAAGATCAACGAAGTTCAGAAGTACGTTTCCGAAACCGGGCACGTTTTCGCCTTCGCCACGCTCATGGCCTCCAACGACTGGTTCAAGAAGCTCCCGAAGGCCGACCAGGATGTCATCCAGAAAGCGGCGGTCGATTCGGCTCTCAAGCTCGGCATCGAGCAGAAGGCCAACGAAGCCAAGGCGAAAGCCGAGCTCGTCTCCAAGGGCATGATCTTCAACGCCGTCGACACGGCTCCCTTCGTCAAGGCCGTCGAGCCCGTCATCATCAAGTACGCCAAGGGCGACGTGAAGAAATTCTACGACGCGATCTTGGCGATCAAATGACATTGCGCGAATAGCATCGCGCAAAGACCACAAGCATCCGACGAGGCGGGGGTTTCGGCGGCTCAACCGCACGAGCCCTTGCCTCGATTTTTCAAGGAGAACGAATGAAAGCGTTGCAGAAAATAAGCGACGTTCTGGACAAAGCCTGCTCGTGGGCCATCGGGATACTCTTCGGCGTGATGACGGTCACCTATTTTCTGCAGGTCCTTCTGCGCTACGCCTTCGGAACGGGCTTCATGTGGACCGAGGAGCTCACGCGCTACGCCGATATCTGGGCCATCATGGTCGGCGCCGCCATGATCGCGAAGCGGAAGAACTGGATCAACGTGAGCGTGCTCGAGGAAATGCTGAAAGGACGCCCCCGTGCGAAAGCCGCTCTCCTCGTCTTCCAGCAGATCCTGACCCTCATCTTTTTCGCGGCGATGTTCGTCATCGCCTTCCGTTTCATCCAGCTGGCGGGCACGCAGGTGAGCACCAACATGCGCATTCCCAAGCGCTGGGTTTACTGGATCTTCCCGCCCGCCTTCGCCGTCGCGATCTACCAGACCATCGTCGGAATCCTGGGCGGAATCGAGAATATCAAGCAAGGAAAGGGGGCGAAGGCATGACGCTCATCCTGTTCGCATCGGTGCTCTTCCTCCTCGCCGTGGGAGCGCCCATCGTCACCGCCATGGGTGGCGCCGGCCTCCTCACGATCCTCGGCTCGCACCTGCTCACGCCCGACCTGGCGATCCAGCCTGTCGTCGCGGTGCAGCGCTTTTTCGCAAGCGTGGACTCGGCGGCGCTCCTCGCCATACCGTTCTTCATTCTAGCGGGCGATCTGATGAACAAGGGCGGCCTCGCGAAACGCCTGATCAACTTCGCCGGCATGTTCGTGGGCAAGGTGACCGGCGGCATGGGCATGACGGCCATATTGGCTTGCATGCTTTTCGCGGCCATCTCCGGCTCGGGCATCGCCACCGCCGCGGCCATCGGCGGCGTCATGATCTCGGGATTCGTCGAGCATAAGTACAAGCCAGGCTACGCCGCGGCCATCGTCGGCTCGGCCAGCCCAATCGGTATCATCATCCCGCCCTCCATCGCCTTCATCTTATATGGAACCCTCTCAAAGGCATCGGTCGGAGCCCTCTACAAGGTCGGCTTCCCCGCGGGAATCCTGGTCGGCGTCGCCCTCATGGCCACCACCTTCATAACCGCCAAAAAGCATAAGATACCCAACACCACCCGCGGCTTGGGCAGCCAGACCCTCAAGGGCGTCGTCGTCGACACGCTCGTGGCGCTCGGCACCCCCGCGATCATCGTTGGCGGCGTCTTCCTCGGCATCTTCACGCCGACGGAATCCGCCGTGGCGGCGGTCGTTTACTCGATCGTAATCGGCGTCTTCGTCTTCAAGGAAATCAAGCTCAAGGAGCTGCCGGCCATCTTCGTCCAGTCGGCGGTGTCTTCAGCCGGCATCATGATCATTGTCGCGGCTGCCTCCCTCTTCGCCTGGGTGATGGTCTACCTGCAGATCCCGCAGAAAGCCTTCGAAGCCGTCCTCTCGATCGGCATGAACAAATACCTCTTCCTTTTCGTGATCAACGTGATCGTCCTCATGGCGGGAATGTTCATGGAATCGAGCTCCATCCAGGTCATTCTCGTGCCGCTGCTCCTTCCCCTCTTGGAGGCGTTCCACATCGATCTCGTGCATTTCGGCATCATCCTGACGGTCAACCTCGCGATCGGCATGCTCACGCCGCCCTTCGGCCTCTGCCTCTTCACCTCGTCGCGCGTGCTCAAGGCCGACCTCAAGGACACCATCGGCGAGACCTGGCCTTTCCTCGGCGCCCTGATACTGGTGCTCTTCCTGATCACCTACGTGCCGCCCATCGTCATGTGGGTGCTCTAAGTTGTGTCCTGATCGCTTGTGAATTTCCAATGAAGCAAAAGGGAGCCGCCCATTTTTTTGGACGGCCCCTTCCTTTTATCTATGCATTGTTCCCGTCAACCGCGCGCCCCCATCCCCATGATCACGCCGGAGACATAGGGGATGAGCCAGACGGCCCACACCGCGACGGAGAATTTGTGGAAGTTCTCCTTGGGCTCGAGCCGCTTGCCGGCGTGGACTTTCGTGCCCCATAGGGCGTGCAGGAGCATCAGCAGTATCGCGAGCAAGCCGGTTATGCCATGCAGGTCAAACCTGAAGAGCCCGCCGGCGATTTTCCCCATGAGGGTCGTTCCCGCGGTGTCGCAGGCGAACCCGAGCCAGAAAAGGAGCACGTGGCGCCCCTTAAGGATGCCCGTTCGGCGTTCCCACCACACGGCGGTCGTATAGAAAACCAAGGCGAACGTGATGAAGGTGATTGCCGAGGCTAGAAGCATCTTATAGTCCTTTGGAACCGCTTTTAGCGATTCCCCTGAAATTTTGCGCGACGAGATATGGCGTCGCTCCCATCGATCCCAGGAGATTTTCCAGGGTGTTTTGGAAAAGAGCGAAATCTTCGATCGGGATGCTCTCGAAAGCCTTTAAGAAAGTCGCGTCGATCGTGGACTTGATCGCGTTCAAGCGTTCCTCGGCGCAGGGGGCGAAGCCGATATGGACCTCCCTGCGGTCCTCGCCGCCCCGGCGCCTCTCCACGAGTCCCGCCTTCTCCAGGCGGTCGACAATGCCGACAACGGTGGATTTCCCGGTCGAAAGCTCAGCGGCGAGCTCGGTGATCGTGAGCTCCTTGCCGTGAGCGAGGGACTTTATGAGCATTATCTGCGGAAGGGTCAGTCCCGTCTGGGCGAGTTCCGCAACTATGATGGAATTGAGCCTGGCGTTGATCTCCCTGATGAGGAAAGCCGCCTTGAATCCCAATTCGGCTCGATCTTTCGCGCGGGCATTCTCCTGAATAGTTTTCATAAGAACAATATGTATGCGAATCAAAACTTGGTCAAGACCCAAGAGTGAAAGCCATGATTGGATTTGGATCTGCCTCTCAAAGAATTCATTGGCGGAGGATGTGAGGTTAAAAGTATATTAAGCGGTTGACATATTAATGATCATGTTTTATGGTGGCAATAATAGCAATGACAAGGATGCACCCTGTGGACAACAAGATCATGCTGATCACCTATCCCGATTCGATGGGCTCCGACATTCGGGAACTACATGACTTGCTCGATTCGCATTTTTCTGGAGCGATCGGAGCGATCCATCTTTTGCCTTTCTTCCCTTCATCCGGAGACCGCGGATTCGCGCCGATCTGCTACGATGCCATCGATCGGCGCTTTGGTACGTGGGACGATTTTAAGGCGCTCGCGGCCGACTATGATGTGATGGTCGATTATATGATAAACCACATCTCCGCCCAGAGCGAATACTATCGGGATTTTTTGGCGAAAGGGAGCCAGTCGAAATACTCGGGGCTCTTTATTTCCTACACGGATTTTTGGGGCGAGAGCGGCCCATCGGTTCGGGATATAGGAATAATTTATAAACGAAAACCGCGCGAACCTTATGTGCTTGCGAAGTTCTCCAATGGCGCCGAGGATAGAATATGGTGCACCTTCGGCGATGAGCAAATCGATCTCAATATCAAATCAGCCGCGGGCCGCAGTTTTCTGGAAGAGAACCTTCGCAGCCTAGTCGGACTTGGCGCGAAATCCATTCGCCTTGATGCCTTTGCGTACGCTGTAAAGAAGGCGGGCACCAGCTGCTTCTTCGTCGAACCGGATGTATGGGATTTATTGAATCGATGCAGAACCATCGTTGATCCCCTGGGCGCTGAAATTCTGCCTGAGATCCATGAGCATTACTCGATACAGCTGAAGCTGGCCGATCATGGTTTTCTGGTCTATGATTTCGCGCTTCCGATGCTGCTGCTGCACGCCATCTATTTCGGCGAAGCCTCATACCTTGATCACTGGTACTCCATCTGCCCCAGGCGGCAATATACCACCCTCGATACTCATGACGGAATTGGGATAGTCGATGTGAAAGGCCTGCTGCCTGATGCCGCTATTGAGGCAACCAAGGAGCATCTCTTCACCTACGGGGCGAACGTAAAAAAAATCTACAATACTGAGGCTTACAACAACCTCGATATTTATCAGGTCAATTGCACTTATTATTCAGCGCTTGGCGATGATGATGATGCATACCTCCTTGCCAGGGCAGTGCAGTTCTTCTCGCCGGGAACTCCGCAGGTGTACTATGTCGGCCTGCTCGCCGGCAGAAACGATCTGGAACTGCTTGAATCAACGAAGGAGGGGAGGAATATCAATCGTCATTACTATGCCAGGGAAGAAGTTGAAGCAGAGCTGCATCGCCCGGTTGTCCAGAAGTTGCGGGAAATGATGAGGCTGCGCAACTCGCATCCCGCATTCAACGGTGAATTCAAACACGAATTGAAGGGCAGGGACCGCCTTACTCTTTCATGGTTTGCAGAGAAGCGATGGATTAGTCTCGAGGTTGATTTTTCCAGGAAAAGCTATGCGATTAAAGAAGGCGAGCTTTGAGAGTCTTGGTTGTATCGGATCTTCATAGCAATCCCTGGTCGCTCGACGCGATATTGCGGAAAGAGCCCGAATTCAACCTGTTCTGCTGCGCTGGCGATCTGGTCGACTACGGCATCGCACCATCCGAAATCATCGCGAGAATCAAAGGAATCTCGCCAAGCATTGTAGTGCAGGGGAACCATGACCGAACGGTAATTTCGATATTCCGCCACGGCGCGCTTGATTCCATCCAGCCGCACGAGCGTAAATGGGCGCATCATAATGGGCGTCTCCTTTCTGCCTCGGAAATTGAATATCTCGAAAGCTTGCCGATCTGCGATAGCTTTATCGCGGATGGTTGGGCATACCTGGTCAGCCATCAATACGGTCCGGGGTATGAGACGATTGAGAGCTTGGTGCAATTCAACGCTTTCTGGCATAGCGCCGCCCCCTCCGCCTTACGGGATGAACCCAGGCGGAGGATAATATTCGGCCACTCGCATAGGCGCTGCATCCATGTCCTCGATCAGGGAGCCGAATGGATCAATCCAGGAAGCGCTTCATATCGGAGGCCTGACGATCCTGATAAAACGGCACATTATGCAATTATTGAAAATGGCGAAGTCACCTTGAAGCGCGTGCCTTATGACCGTAGCCCCCTCTACGATGAGGCGAAGAAGCTATACCGGGCGGACGAAATGATGGAAACCGAGTTGCAGGATTTCTTCTTCTTTTTTGGACCGGCAGAGACAACGCGGGATCCGCTCGCCCGCTGGGATGTACAATGAGCGTTATATCAAGCCCATTCAGGCGCTGGCCTCTGGAGGGAGTCGCCAATTTCCGGGATCTTGGCGGATACCCATGCCAGGGCGGAGTAACGAAGTACGGGGTCTTCTTTCGAAGCGCCCATCTCAACGCCGCAACCGCGAAAGATGCTCAAACCCTTTCCACGGCAGGGATTTCGACAATCGTTGATCTGAGATATCCAGACGAATCGAAGGCGTTTCCGGATCGTGAAATTCCCAGGATTGCAGTCGTTAATTGTTCAATAATGGGTGAAATCGCCGCAGACAAGATAGCAGTCAATAATTCAGTGCGTGATACTCGGACAATGATACGGATGTATCGGCAAATACTTGAGTTCGGGAAATTGGGCTTGGCGTCAGCCTTGCGGAATCTCTTGAATGCGCAGGGCGCTGCCGTATTTCATTGCGCTGCAGGCAAGGATAGGACTGGCATAATCGCGATGTTCCTGCTTGGAATCGCCGGAGTGTCGCGTGAGGATATCATCGCCGACTATGAAGTCAGCCGCACCTATATTCAGGATTTCACCAAGGATATCTCTGGATCCCATTATTCCAATATGGAGAAAATGCTGAAAGAGCTGGATGACCGCCACGGCGGGCTTGTGCCCTATCTGTACGCTCTGGGAATCAGCGAAGAAGAAATGACGGGTCTACGTGGGAAAATCGTTGATACTTCTCCAAACTATAGTTTCCGCTTGACATTTTAGCAAAGGGCTATAGAATGACGAATGATCCAATAGACATCCTATTGCACCTGCCGAGTGGGGATTTTGATCCAATATGGTTCAAGTTTGTAGATTTCTGTATTGCAAAATGTCAACCGAATGACATATTATTGATTGGAATCGAATAGAAAGGAGGCATTATGAAACGCAGTTGCAGGGGAATCATCTGTTTCGTGCTGTTTTTTGCGGCGGCTAACGCTGTCTTCGCAGTTGGTCCCGCTAAACGGATCAGGGTCTGGGTCAGCTCGGGCGCTGAAGATGTCGTCTATAAGAAGCTCTTTGACAAGATGGAAAGCGAGCTGGGGCTCGAGATCAAGGACGAGTATTATCCGAAGGATGAACTGGACAGCAAATTGCAGGTGGCGCCCGTAGTTGGCGATGCGCCTGACATGCTCATCGTTGACTACCTTCAGGTTCCGGCATATTGCGAGGCGGGTTTGATCGAGTCCATCGATAAGCATATGCCCGCTGCGCTGAAGAAAGATCTGCTTTCGTCGGTAATCGAGGAGTCGACATATCAGGGGAAACTGGTCGCGACGGCGCAATTCGACGCCGGAATGGCTCTGTGGGCCAACAAGGGCATGCTCCAACACGCGGGGATTAGGATTCCGAAGAGCTATAAGGATGCCTGGTCAAAGGCGGAATTTGAGGACGCTCTCGCGAAGCTGAAGGCTGATGGGATCAAATGGCCGATCTACATTCGCCAGAACAAGCCTTCCTCGCTGTATTTTACGTTCATGCCGGTGCTTGCGAGCTTTGGCGGAGACTACGTGAACCGGAAGACGATGCTCGCAAAGGGAGTCCTGGACAGCCCTGCGACTGTCGCAGCGTACAGCTACATAACCTGGATGGTCAGCAAAGGGTACATGAATCCAAACTGCGATTATGAAAACGGCTTTTTCGGACGGAAAGAAAGCGCGCTCGCGCTTCTTGGCCATTGGAAATATTCGGATCATGTGAATAATCTTGGCGATGACGCGATTCTGGTTCCCGTGCCGAATTTCGGAAAGGGCGTCTACACATGCTCCGGCTCTACGGTCTGGGCGATGACGACCGCTGCGACGAAGAACGGAACCGCGGAGATGGTATGGAAGGTTATGGAAAAGAGCCTGTCGCAGGACTCGATCGGAATGGTCACCGGCTTCAACGGCGCGATACCTTCTCGCAATTCCATATTGGCGGCGGATCCGAACTTCCAGAAGGGCGGAAGGCTCTATCTCTACCGCGAGCAGCTCGAGGCGGGAATTTCCGTTCTTAGGCCGCTTACTCCGGCGCATATGACGATTTACAGCGCGCTGGAAAAGGCGACTTCGGACATAATCCATGGCGCTGACGCGGCAAAAACATTGGCCGCCGCCGCCAAAGCGATAGATTCCGTCATCATCGAGAATGGTTGGAACAGGTAATCGCTGCGTAAACCTGTGAGCGCCGCCTCCGCTTAGCCGCGGAGGCGGCGTTTATCGAAAAGCAAAAGCTTGTCTGGAGAATCCTGGTGGTGAATAAAATCGAACAAACCAAGAGAAAGGGCATAAAAGATGGACAGGAGCTTACCGCGTGGCTCTACTGCGCCCCTGCGCTCCTTCTTATCTGCATCTTCATTCTTGTTCCCTTTCTCCTATCGATAGGGTTTTCCTTCACCAACAGGATGCTCGTCCCCAGAATCGGCAGGCCGACTGCTTTCGTGGGATTGAGGAACTATATTAAGCTCCTCACCTCAAGCACCGATCTGACCGCATTCATGAATACGGGAATCTACGCATTGATGGTCGTTCCGTCGATCGTGATCATCGGCACGATACTGGCGGTGTTTGTGAATGGAAAAGTCCGAGGCATCAAGCTGTTTCGGGCGATCTACTTCAGCCCGCAAGTTGTCACGATGACGGTCGTCGCCGTCGTATGGTCATTCATTTTCTCTCCTGGGGCGGACGGGCTGTTGAATTCCATGATACGCGCAATGGGCATCGGGCCGCAAACTTGGCTGAACGATTCAAGACTGGCAATGGCCTGCATCGCGGTGATGTACATATGGCAATCGATTGGGCTTCAGATGGTCATCGTGCTCGGAGGACTCCAGTATATTCCCGCGGAGCTCTATGAGTCGTGCCACCTCGATGGATGCAATATCGTTCAACGCTTTTGGTACATCACGGTCCCGATGCTCAAGAATACGCTCGTATATGTCGTGATTTCGACGACGATCAATACTCTCAAGCTGTTCACTCAAGTCTATGTCCTGACCAACGGCGGACCGGGAGACTCAACGACTTCGGTCGTCTACCTGCTCTACAAGGCTGGCTTCATCAACAATCAGGTTGGATACTCCTCGACGATAGCGGTGGTGTTCTTCCTGATCGTCCTGCTTATTTCCCTGCTTCAGAACAAACTGATGGAGGACAAATAGTATGCCGAAATCCTCCGCGCCGGGGAAAATAGTAGCCGCGTCCATCAGGTACGCCGTCCTGACGATCGTCGCGATGCTGTTCATGCTGCCCTTGGCCTATATGTTCGTATCTTCGCTGAAGACCGATGCTCAGATCGTCAATGACATGTCGACATTTCGCGCGTTCCTCCCTTCGAAGGGGCTGACGCTGGAGAATTATCGCGAAGTCTTCGTGACGGTGAACTTCCTGAAGTTCTTCAAGAATTCCATCTGCGTCGCCATCATAAGCACCACCTTGATGACGATCATCAACGCGATGATCGGATACGCGCTCGGGATGCTCAATTTCCGCGGGAAGAAGCTTCTGATCTCTCTCGTCATCGCCTTGGCGATAATCCCTACGGAGTCGGTGATCATCAACAGATTCCTGATCGTGCAGAAGATGGGGCTGCTGAACAGCTATGCAGGACTGGCGCTTCCCATGGTCGCGTATCCAATGTTCATTTTCCTCTACTTCAATCATTTCAAGGGGATGCCGCGAGAGCTCATAGAAGCGGCGGTCATCGACGGCTCCAGTTACAACGGCATATTCTGGAAAATCATGCTGCCGCTCTCCAAACCGATACTGACGACCGTCGCGATAATGGGTTTCATTCGAAGCTGGGGCGATCTGCTTTGGCCGGCTCTCGTGACGCGGGATGAGACATACCGCACGTTGCCGCTCGCCCTGCGGGGGTTGTCCACCGATGTCTATATTTATTGGGGGCAGATATTCGCTTTCGCTTCGCTGATGACGATCCCAGTGCTTATCATATTCATTATTTTTCAAAAACAATTCATTGAATCGCTGGCGACGACCGGGATTAAGGGGTAGCGAATGTTCTCCCTGACCTTTCTCGGAACGGGGGCTGCGGAAGGGTTCCCCGGCGTCTTCTGCGCTTGTCCGGCATGTGAACGCGCCAGGCTGGCCGGAGGGCGCAACCTAAAGACAAGAAGTTGTGCGCTTCTTGAGGAGACGATCTTGATCGATCTCTCCCCCGACATATTCCCTCAGGCCTTGGCCTTGGGCATCAATCTCTCAAAAATCGAGTCGATTGTGTTTACGCACACCCATGCGGATCACCTAAACTTGTACGCGCTCATGTCGCGCGCTAACGAGAACGCGGCAATATTCCCCGATTCGGCGCACGGAAAGGGTTCAATCGATGTATACGGCAATAATGCGGTGGGGCGGGCGATTGAACTAGGTTTTATCGAGAATCCCGCTTTCCGCAGAGAGCGTATGGTCTATCATCCCGTCAAGGAAGGAGATAGTTTCCGAACTGGAGGATTGAATTTTCACGCTCTGCCGGCCAATCATAAAAAGGATGAGGACTGCCTTCTCTACATCGTCGAAAATGGCGAAGATACGCTTTTATACGCCAACGACACAGGCAGCCTCTCCGAAAAGTCATTCGACATTATCAGGGAATATGGGAAACGGTTCAACGTCGTGAGTTTAGACTGCGCCAGGGGGCTGCTTCCCGGCGACGGCCACATGGGCCTTGCCGAGGATCTGGCGACAATTGACCGGCTGCGAGCCATGGGAGTGATCGACACTTCCACAACGCTGCTGCTCAACCATTTTTCACACATGTCCGGCATCACGCCTGATGAGTTCAGCGATCATATCAAAGGATATGGACTTTCGCTTGCCTTCGATGGTCTCGAAGTGAAAGTCTAGACAATCGAGCGGTGACTACCCGATATCTCTGCTCGTCGACTCCCTCTCGATAAGCGACACGGGGAGGACAGTCTTGGACGGCACGGGTTCTCCTCGCAATTGCCTGATGATCAGGCTGACGGCGCTGTTGCACATCTGCTCGATCGGCTGGTGAACGGTCGTCAGCGTCGGGGTAGTAAGCCTCGAAATCTCGACATCGTCAAAGCCCACGAGCTTTATATCTTGAGGAATCCTGATTCGCCGTTTGGCGCACACTTGTATCACCTGAGCGGCCATGACATCGCTCGTCGCGAAAATCCCATCTATCTTCTTGTTGGAGTCCAGCATCATGGCAATTTCAGCCGTGTACTGACGACTCTCGAACTGAGCTTCATCAGTTGAGAAGACCATGGGCTCGATTCTCGATCTGCCGCATTCATCAATGAAAGCCTGAGTCCTGTCATCGGCGGGAAGATGGACTCTCTTGCTTCCGCAGAGAATGGCTAAATGTCGGCAGCCCGAATTGACGAGGTGCTTGGTCGCCAGGATGCCTCCCTGGTAATTGTCGCACATCACCGTTGGTATGCGATCGGAGATGGCTCGCTCGAAGGTGACTACGGGAAGGTTCGGAGGGAGGCGTTCATCCAGTTCGCCGTTGCGCGTGCCTATGATTATCCCCGAGACTTTATTCGATTTAAGCATGTCGATATAGGCGATTTCTTTTTCCTTGCTCCTCTGGGAGTTGCAGACCATCACCTTATAACCTTGCAGCGAGGCATAGTATTCAAAGAAATTGACGCTGGCGGAAAAGAACGGATGCATCAGGGAAGCCACGATGATTCCGATTGAGTTGTTTTTCTTCAGTGAAAGAGCTCTCGCGATCTCATTCGGCTGGTAGTCGATCTCCTTCATTACCGCGTAAACGCGTTCGCGTGTTTTTTCGCTAATATACCCGCGATTATTGAGGATGCGGGATACAGTAGTTACCGTGACACCAGCCTTTTCAGCCACATCTTTTAGCGTTGCCATCGATGTTCACTTTACCTTCTATGAGGGATTTTTGCTACTATTATTTCCTTAATAGGGAATAGGAGATTCTTAAGAAGCCCCTATATGCGGCCGCCATCGTCCTTCACGCTTTAATATCTTTAATTATCCTCTCGAGCTCTCTCTCGAACGACTCCCCGCAGTCCTTGAGGAAGGGTGCGAACTGCCCGCCGAGCTCGGCGAGGGTCAATCCCTGGATCCGGTTTGCAATGGAAAGGCCAGATAGAGGATCTCGGGGTCATTGTGGTGAACCGCGTCGCTCCAGGCGGTGAACGCAGCCTTCAGGCTTGCCGTAGCCGGCGGTTCCAGCGGAAGCGCTAGATCGCCTGCCTTCATTGCCATGGTCAGTACCTGAATAAGCGCGGACAGGGAACTCCCAGCTGCGGGCAGTGTTTCTTCCGTAGGCTGCATATATCCGGAAATTGGGGCGCCGAAAATTATGTAGAAGGCGGCGGGTTGACTCGTCGCCCATGCCCGGTAGGCGAGTCCCAGACCGCGAAGACATTCTTCCCAGGACTTCCCCTCCAGCGAATCGAGGGTTTTGTTTTGAGCGAGCGCCAGAGACTGGTAAGCGTCTATGATAAGCGCGGTAACCAGGCTATCTCTGCTCGGGAAATAGCGGTAGAGGGCGGGAGCGCTAAACCCGATCGCGGCGGCCACTGCCCTGAGCGAGAGCGACGCGGCTCCGCGTTCGGACACTTGGACCCAAGCGGCCGCCTTGATTTCGGCGCGCGTGGCCTCAAACTGCCGCGCAGGTCTTTCAGCTTTTTTATCAATACCACCCATTTTATCTCATTCTCCGAATTCGATGGACATGCTGGAAAAGAGAGAAAGGGCGCTGTCGATGCCGCTTAGTCCTTTGCGAATCGCGCCGTCGGATCCGTCAACCGAGCCTGTGCCGATGGGTTCGAAATATGCCTTGCCAGGGCCTTTCCCAACGCTCAGGAGAGCGCGGTACACCAGCGATGGCTGGCCGCAAACGCCGGATACGGCTTTCGCGTAGGTTGAGTTATAGTCATAGCTCCTATTTGTTTCGAGCATTATGGCATACGTTCCGGCGGGGAGCCTAGAGGCGAGGTTCGAATCACGGAGCGTAGCGCCTTCCGAAGTAGCGGCCGACACCGCGTCGAGCTTGTCCTTCTTGAGGTGATTCCAGACGGGAAGAGCTTCTGGCTTTCCGGAAGCTGGCGCTGCGATCCAGTTGTTCTTTTCGGCTTTGCCGGTAACGTATATGGTGCCCATGTACGTGCCATCGACAGTCTCGACCCATATGGCAACCTGGGGATAGACCGGATATTTGAATATGAACCAGCCAGTCGTAGTTTTATAAGTTTTTCCAGGCGAGAGTTCAATGCTGAACCTTGGGCCACGAATCTTCGGTTTATCCGCGGCTGCATTGCCCTTTTCCACCGCGCAGCCAGTCAGGGGCCTTGCTTGCGCAGGTCGCGGATCGCCATCACCCTGTCCTCAGGATTATCCTCTGCGCGGAGATATTGCGCGGAATAATAAGTGTACTGAAACCTGGCGGCAGTGGCGCGCGTTTGGAAGCTGTAGCATTATTGGAATTGAAGCCAAGCTCAAAGAAAGGGAAACCATGCTTACCTATAAGATCAAGATTATTATTTTGCTCTGCTTTAGTGCTTTTCCTTTGTCAAACGCGGGAGCTTTCCCGAATAGCCGCATAGAATTATCCGTAAACGGAATCTCAAGAGTAGCGATCGCGGCGATACCCGAAAATGCGAAAACGGAGAAGAGCCCTGTAATAGTTGCGTTTCATGGCCATGGCGGAACCATGCTCAATGCGGCCAAAAAGTTCGAATGCGAAAAATTTTGGCCGGAGGCAATCGTAGTATATCCGCAGGGTCTGAAAACGCCGGGCGGCATTGTTGATCCTCAAGGCAACTTTCCCGGATGGCAAATGAACAGCGGAGAGCATGAAGACAGGGATTTGCTGTTTTTTGACGCGCTTGCCGACTACTTGCGGACCAACTATCACGTCGATGAGGATAGGATTTACGTTGTCGGCCATTCAAATGGAGGACTATTTGCCTATGAGCTTTGGGCCGCTCGAGGCAACGAAATCACCGCGATCGCCTCAATATCGGCGATAATTCCCGTAAAGACCGATAGGGGCAAACTTAAGCCAATGCCCATATTCCATGTCGCAGGGAGAAATGATCCACTCGTGAAGTTTGAATGGCAGAATGAGAGCATCGATTTTATAAAGTCCCTCAATCAGTGCGGCGCCTCGGAAAAGGGAAATGACAAGAATATGGATATCTATGAATCCAAGATCGGATGTCCGCTTGTCACCTATATTCACGATGGGGGGCATGAAGTGCCGGAGGGAGCAATGCCTTTAATAGTGGGTTTCTTCAAAGCGAATAGCAAGCAGTAGCTGCCCCAAATCAAACTATTCGCGGCGCGCCTCACTGCAGTCTGCGCACTCTGATTTCGATGCCCTTCTCTTCGGCTAAAAGCTTGGTCAAAATCTCCGTATCCGTCGATCCGAAATGATAGGGATAGAGAATTCCGGGGCGGATCGTCTTAGCCGCGGCGGCCGCTTGTTCGGGCGTCATGGTGTAGGGCAGGTTCATGGGTAGGAAGGCGATGTCGATCGCGCCCATGCTCGCCATTTCGGACGTCGGCTCAGTGTCGCCGGCGACATAGACGCGGAGCGCGCCCGCGGTCAGGATATAGCCATTATCCTTCCGTTCCTTGGGATGATAGCCGGTACGGCCGGCGGAACTGTTGTAGGCGGGAACAGCCTCCACCGAGATGCCGGCGGCTCGGACGGCGCGGCCATGCTCAAGGGCCTCGCCTGAACCAAGTTTCGCGCGCGAAGCTTCGGGCAGGATGATCCTCGTGTCGGGATTCCTCAGGGAGGCGATGACCGCGGGGTCCAGATGGTCGCCATGTTCGTGCGTCACGAGTATGAGATCGGCCTTGGGAAGTTTTGAAAAATCCGCATACTGCCGCACCGGGTCGATATAGATGACGGCGCCGCCGAATTCGAGCACCAGCGACGCGTGCCCCAGGAAGGTGATCCTGAGCTCGCCGCGGCCGGCGTCGAAGCTGTCGACTTCCTTGCCCGCGGCGCCATCGAAGGCCGAAGCGAAGGGAACCGCGGCGATCGCGAACAATGCCGAAAGGACGAGAGGCGCTTTCGCTCCGATAGGGGCTCGGGTCATGAGGGGGCCTCCTTGTCATCAAGGGTAAGGATAGAGAGAGCCGGCCTTCGAGTCAAGGAAAGTCATCGGTCTTGGGCGATCGGACCGAGGTTTTGACTGCGGGGCGAAAGGGTATAGCCTCATATATAGTCAGGAGTTGTTGTGGATAAAAAGACAGCGGTCGATCGGGGGCTTCGCCCTCGAGTTTCTAAAACGAGCTGATGAATATTCTGTTCACCTATGAATTGTCCCGAAGGCTCGCGGGCACTCGGGTCACCGCCCCCTGCGCGCAGCCAGGTCTCGTAAACTCGGAATTTTTCCGAAACCAGAAGCGGATGCCCTTCATGCTGAAGGTGATGAAGCGGCTCATCGGCAAGACGCCCGCCGAAGGCGCCCGCACCGCTGTCTACCTCGCCCTGTCCCCTGAGGCTGAGGGCCAGACCGGCGTCTGCTACGATAACGTGCGTCCCGTGCGCACCTCTTCCCGATCCTATGACACTGAGCTCGCGCGGCGATTCTGGGAGTTGGCGGAAAAAGTCACCGGGGCAGGATGAAGATGGACGATGCGATACGCTCTGCGGGTCAGCAGCGATCAATTTGCTTTAGCCGAGACCGAGAATCGAACTCGGTACCTGCGCATTACGAGTGCGCCGCTCTGCCATGTGAGCTATCTCGGCGATGACGGAAGGAATATAGCAGGTTCAGAGGAGCGAATCAAGCGGTTTTGGGCGCGGAGGATGTGTCGGGCTTTTCCCTGTACGCGGTTTTGATGAAGTAGAAGTAATCATCCTCGGCGCCATAGTAGCCCGCGATGTGGCCGATCATCTTGTAGCCGGCCTCGGCGAAGGCCTCGGGGCGGAGCATCTGGAGCTTGCGGCTAGAAGTCTCGAGCCTGATGACGGCATAGGAACTCTTGCCGAGCAGCTCCTCGTCCAGGAGTTCAAGCAGTCGTTTGCCGCCCTCGGTGGATTTGTAGTCGCGGTCAACGACGATGTAGCGGATATCGTAGGTGGATTCCCTGCCATTTATCCTATTGATCACGGCGAAGGCGACCAGCGTTTTCCCGTCGCGGAGTTCGAGCACCGTATAGGGGTCTCCCGGGGAGCTTTGCCAGGAAAGCAGGGTCTCATGCAGGAGGTCGATCTCCACGCCCTTGAAGGCGCCAGTCTGGGAGGCGACTCTCTCGAATTCCTGCATATCCACGTTTTCCTGCATTCGTTTTCCTTGAATCTAGTATATGGACAACTGCTTCGATAATGCAAATTTATCCGCGCGAAATTGGTTACCGATGCAAACCGCATATTTACCGCGAATCCAGCAGAATGATCAAGCCCAAAGCCCATGCCCCGATTCCTGCGAGAAAAGGCAAGCCCAAGGCTGTTGGAGCATCAGCAGGACTCTACAATCCGCCGTGCCCGCAGTCAGCATCCTCTTCAGGAATACTGGCCGGCTTATGCGGATTTCATGCACTTTTTGCCATCAAGCGTTTTGTATGCTGAACCTCCGGTATCAAATATTGCCTTGACGGTCTCAGTAAACCGGATAATCATGATTTTTGACGATAGAAAAATCGCAATGAAACGGTGTCGAAAAGTGTTTCAACCGAGGGGGCGATAGCCATGTCGATGGGCGATAAATACGGTACGCATAGGGTGATCGAGCCGGCTGGCGCGATGCCGCAGTCGGCGCTGCGCTTGAACAACGATATGTCGAAGCTTTACGACAACGAACTGCTCGTGGACGTCGCGGCGCTCAATATCGATTCGGCGAGCTTCACGCAGATCGAGCACGAGGCCGGCGGCGATGTCGAGAAGATCAAGTCGATCATCATGAGCATCGTGGGCACGAGGGGAAAGCAGCAGAATCCCGTTACGGGCTCGGGCGGAATGCTGATCGGGAAGATCGCGGCGATCGGGCGGGCGCTCAGTGAACGCGACCTGAAAATCGGCGATAGGATCGCGAGCCTGGTCTCGCTTTCGCTTACGCCGCTGCGGATCGACCGAATCCTCGCGGTCCATAAGGATATCGATCGAGTGGATGTCGAGGCTCAGGCGATTCTTTTCGAATCGGGCATCTACGCGAAGCTCCCCGAGGACATGGATGAGCGCCTCGCGCTCGCGGCGCTGGACGTGGCGGGCGCGCCCGCGCAAACCGCCAAGCTCGTCAGGCCCGGCGACCGGGTGCTCGTGCTGGGCGCCGGCGGGAAGTCGGGGCTGCTCTGCTGCTACGAGGCGATGAAGCGGGTCGGGCCGACGGGGAGGGTGGTGGCCAATATCCACTCGGAGCGCTCCAGGAAAATCCTCGAGGAACTCGGCGTGGCGCACGAAATCGTGCAGGCCGACGCGACGAAACCGGTGGAATTCCTCAAGAAAGTGCTCCCCGCCAACGGCGGCGGGGAATACGACATCGCCATAAACTGCGTGAATATCCAGGGCGCCGAAATGGCTTCCATACTGCCGGTGCGCGACGGCGGCATCGTCTATTTCTTCTCGATGGCGACCAGCTTTACGCGCGCCGCCCTGGGCGCGGAAGGCATCGGCAAAGACGTGACGATGATCATCGGCAACGGCTATACGAAGGACCACGCCGAAATCACCCTCTGGGAACTGCGCGAGAACGAGGCGCTGAGGAAGCATTTCGAGTCGCAGTACGTTCGGTGAGGGCGCGCCGCGGGGGTGTTCGGGCCGCGCCCCCGCGGATGCCTGGAATCGCGGCTCCTTTCGCGGGAGGTATCCCATGTCCGCTGCAGAATATCCCAAGCTCAAGCTCGATCGTTCCATGGCGCTTTTTGAGGAGGCCAAAGCGCTTTCGCCGGGCGGCGTGATGGGAATCAGGCGCCCCTACAATTTCGTCCAGGGCGAGTATCCCATCTTTATCGAGCGCGGCTACAAGGGCCACATCGTCGATGTCGACGGCAACGACTACATAGACATGCTCTGCGCCTATGGCCCGATCATCCTCGGCTACGACGAGGCCGAGATCAACGAGGCGGTGAAGGCGCAAATGGACCGGCGGGGTTTCTGCTTCTCCCTCGTGCAGGAAGTGCAGAATAAGCTCGAACGGAGGCTCACCGGGCTCATTCCCTGCGCCGAGCAGGCGATCCTCGTGAAAACGGGATCCGACGCGACGAGCCTGGCCGTGCGCATCGCCCGGGGCTACACCGACCGGCGCTATGTGCTGCGCTGCGGGTACCATGGATGGCACGATTGGTGCGTCGAGGTGCATGGCGGCGTGCCCGAGGAAATCTCGGCGCTCACCGAGGAGTTCGAGTACGGCTCGCTGGACGCGCTCGAGGAAAAGCTCAAGGCGCATCCGGACGATGTCGCCTGCGTCATCATCACGCCCGTGGCGCATCCGTTGGGCAAGCCCGTGACGGCGCCGCCCCCGGGCTATCTCGAAGGCGTGCGCGCGTTGGCCGATCGATATGGCGCGGTGCTGGTTTTCGACGAGGTGAGAACGGGCTTCCGCGTGGCGATGGGCGGCGCGCAGGAGCGGTACGGCGTAACTCCCGACCTGGGCACCTTCGGCAAGGCGCTCGCGAACGGCTATCCCATCAGCGCCGTCGTGGGCAGGCGCGAGATCATGCAGGTCGCCGAGAAGAAGGTCTTCGTCTCGTCGACGTTCTTCCCGAACAGCCTGGAGATGGTCGCCGCGATGAAATGCCTCGACATCCTCGAGCGCGAGCGCGTGCCCGAGTCGATCTGGCGGCGGGGAGCGGCCTTCCTTGAAAAGTTGCGCGATATCGTCGCCGCCTCGGGCGTGCCGCTCTCGGTGTCGGGAATTCCGCCGATGCCCTTCCTCACCTTCGACAGGGCGGAAGGCGACGGCGAGAAGACCTACAAGGCGCGCAGGGAATATTTCTACACGCAGACGATACGGCGCGGGCTCTTCATCCAGCCCTACCACCATTGGTATATCGCGCATCGCCATACCGACGGCGACCTGGAGCGCGCCACCGGCATAATCGCCGAGGCGCTCGAGCTCACCGCGGAGAAATTCCCCGCGGGCGCGGGAGAATGAAGCGATGGAAGGGAAAATCGTAATAACCTGCGCCTGCACGGGAGCAGAGACGACGAAGGCGCAGAATCCGGCCCTGCCCGTGACGCCGGAGGAGATCGCCGAGGCGGCGTGCGAGGCGCGGCGCGCCGGCGCGGCCATCCTCCACCTGCACGTGCGCGGGGCTGATGGAAGGCCCACGCAGGATCCCGCCGTGTTCAGGAAGGCGATCGGGCTCATCCGGGCGAAGTGCGATATCGTAGTCGAGCTGACGACGGGCGGCGCGGTGGGCGATACCGCGGACGAGAGGCTGAGGCCCGTGATCGAGCTCGAGCCCGAGATGGCCAGCCTGGACTGCGGCACGGTGAATTTCGGCGATGAATTCATCGTCAACACGCTTCCGACGATGCGTCGCTTCGCCGCCGAATTCCTCGCCAGGCGCGTGCGGCCGACGCTCGAATGCTTCGACCTGGGGCATGTCCACGCTTCGCGCGTCCTCATCAAGGAAGGCTTGCTGGAGCCCCCCTATCATTACGGCTTCGTGCTCAACGTGCCGGGTTCCGTGCCGTACAGCGCGGAGAACCTCGAGGCGTTCCGAAGGGCGATGCCCGAAGGAGCCCGCTTCACGGTGATGGGAATAGGGAAATCGTCGCTGCCGGCCCAGTACGGCGCCATCGCCTGCGGCGGATGGATCAGGGTCGGATTCGAGGACAACGTCTACTACGCCAGGGGCAGGCTCGCAGCGTCGAACGCCGAACTCGTTGAGCGCGCGACCAGGCTGGCGAGAGAGGCGCAGCTCGAGATCGCGACGAGCGACGATGTGCGATCGATGCTCGGACTCCGGAGGTAGCGATGCGCGATTACGCCACGTACGATTACCGCAGGATTGCGCTTTACAAGGATGTCCCGCCGGAGGACTGGAACGATTGGCGCTGGCAGATGCGCAACAACATCCGCGACGTGGAGACGCTGTCGAGAGTCGTCCCGCTCTCCGAGGCCGAGAAGGCCGATATCGGGGAGGTGCTGAAGATTTTCAGGATGGCGATCACGCCCTACTACGCTTCGCTGATCGATCCCGAAAATCAAGCCTGCCCGGTGCGCCTGCAGGCGATCCCGAGGATACAGGAGACTCAGTTCGGCGGCCACGACGAGAGCGACCCTCTCCACGAGGACGTCGATTCACCGGCGCCAGGCCTCACGCACCGCTATCCCGACAGGGTGCTCTTCCTCGTCACACATCTCTGCTCGATGAACTGCAGGCATTGCACCAGGCGCCGCATGGTGGGCACCGAGGACAGAGATCTCGACGATGTCTACATAGAGGAGGCGCTCGATTACATACGGAAGACGCCGACGATACGCGATGTGCTGATTTCGGGAGGGGACCCGTTCGTCCTCTCCACGGAGAAGCTCGAGCGCATAATCTCGGGAATCAGCGCCATACCGCACGTCGAGATCATAAGGATCGGCACGCGAACGCCCGTGGTCATGCCGATGCGCGTCACCGAGGAGCTGGTCGCCATGTTGAGGAAGTACCAGCCGATCTACGTCAACACGCATTTCAACCATCCCAAGGAGATAACGAGGGAGGCGAAGGAGGCCTGCGCGAGGCTCGCCGACGCCGGAATTCCCCTTGGCAATCAAAGCGTGCTGCTGCGCGACGTGAACGACTGCCCCGTGCTGATGAAGCGGCTCGTGCAGGATCTGCTGGCCATAAGGGTGAAGCCCTACTACCTCTACCAATGCGACCTGTCGCGCGGGATCGCGCATTTCAGGACGACCGTCTCCAAGGGCATAGAGATCATCGAGAACCTGCGCGGGCACACGTCGGGCATCGCGGTGCCGACATTCGTGATCGACGCGCCGGGCGGCGGCGGGAAGATTCCCGTCATGCCCGACTATCTCATCGCCTCGAACGAGAAGCGCGTGGTGCTGCGCAATTACGAGGGCGTGATCACGACATACGACGAGCCGAAGTTCTACGAGGAGAACTGCGGGAAATGCCGGATCTGCGTGGACGAGCCCTGGCTCAAGCCGAGCTGCGGCGTGGCGCGCCTTCTCGACGGGCAGGAAAAAGTGATCGAGCCGGCCAACCTCGCCCGCGCGGCGAGGAACCGCCGCGGCGAGCGGCGTTGAGCGACGCAGTGAGCGGCGTGAGGGGATGATGGCGACGCTGCCTGCCGCGGGACTTTTCTCGGGAAAGGTGAATCTCGTCACCGGACCGGGCAAAGCCTGCGGAAAGACGTTGTTCGCCAAGGCAGCGGCATTGTCGGCGCGCGCCGCGGGAGAGCGTCCCGCCCTGATGGCGGTCGGAGCCGAGGGGAGCTGCCCTGGAAAAGCCTCGGCGAACGACGTCGGGCTCGAGGCGGGGGAGGTTTTCGTGACGGCGGAGCGCTTGCTTCAGGCGGCCAGCTGCCTGCCCGTGGTGCTCGACGCGCTGCCGGGGGCCTCGGCGCTCGGGCGCGTCGTCGTGGCGAGGGCCGCGCGGC
>MTLD01000177.1_pt1 | contig 40635 bp, 32 predicted proteins | sample 1982471 | NCBI WGS metagenome assembly MTLD01 (sample SAMN05712604, study PRJNA340218) | biofilm metagenome | isolation source: sample SPM anode biofilm adapted to -50 mV | place: USA | collected 2012-02-03 | reverse complement strand
CGGAGCGGCGGCGGCCTTGGCGGGAGCCGCCGCGCGTTCCCTGCCGCCGAAGAGCCAGCTAAGACCGAGAGAGTATTCCCAGTTACGGGCATGGTCGCGGCTCAGGTGGTTGGTTTGAAAGTCGACGATATGACGGGCATCCGCCCTCAGGGCGAAATCGTCCGTCATGAAGAACTTCACGCCGCCCCCCGCGTCGACGGTGCCGTCGTGGGAGTTGGGGCCCCTTTGCCTGATGGTGGTTCCGCCGCCGCCGAAAGCAAGGTAGGGAACGATGGGAGAGTCGGCCAGGATGTTGTAGAGGAGGTCGAGACGGTAGGAGTAGACGCCGACGTTGTGCTCCGTCGCCTTGTATTCCCCTTTCATGTAAGTACCCACCAACTCCGCCGCGAAATGATCGGTGAAGTCGTAACCCAACCGCAAGCCGCCCAAGGGGCGATTCTGCCTGAACCAAGCCTGGTCGTTGTCATCGAAGACGTAGCCGCCGACAAAGGGGGATATGGAAAATGCCCCCGCCCTTTCCCCGGCCTGCGCGGTGCTGGCCAGCGCCATCACGGCCAGGACCATCATGCAGATACAGCTGGTAATTTTTTTCATCCTGTTTCCTCCTTGGTTTAGGAAGGACCTCACGATCCTCCCGGTAAATTTTGAGCTCCGCCAACGACGACGGACCCGGTTTCGTTTTCCGCCCCTTGCGGACCGGCAGCTGACAATTACCTAAAAGAGTTCAGGGGCTTACGGTTAAGAGCATGCCTTGAAAATTAACGTTTACCAATATATCCTCATTCCCTTAGGTGTCAACCCCTTACATGAGCATTGACTAAGGTCTCCGTTCATTACTAAAGGCCACGCGACCGGGTCATCTCCCGCCCCTGCTCGATCTCGTCGACCGGAAGCCCGGCGGAGAGGTAGGCCTTCTTGCCGCCAGCCAGGAAGAAGGCCTCAAGTCCGCGCTCGGTGAGCGCCCGGGCCAATTCCAGCGCGAGTTCGTCCCCAGGCGCCGCGCTGCAGACCACGATGGTGCGTCCTTCCGCGAGCTCCGGGGGATGCCTGCGCGCCTCGTCGTCGGTCAACTGCAGGGCTCCCCGTACCTTGAGCAGGGTGAGGTCGACATCGCCGGCTCGCCGCAGTTCGATCAGAAACGGCCGCTCGCCGGTCTTGATCCTCTCCCGGAGCCACTCCGTGCTGACTGCCAGATCGCGCTCCATCCGTCCCTCCTAATCCTCTCCCTCGTCTCCCGCTTTTTCGTCCACGTGCCTAGGTTCTCTTTTGCGCCTGATATTGAGATAAACGACACAGAAGATGGCCAGGATGATGAACAAGGTGAGAGTCAAAGCGAAAGTTCCAAAAGAGTGCTGTTTCACAACATGAACCGGTGGCTGTGTTTGCGTCTGGGTCTGTGTCTGCGCTTGTGCCTGGGTCTCTGGCATCGCCGGCCTCCTTGACAGATACTGCCGCTCCACCCTTTGGCTGTTGCTTTTGGCGTTACAGGCGCCATTGTCTCTGCGCTGATGTGAAGGGAGCGATGCAGTGTTGGTAGAACGTGCTGTGACTGTGATGCCCGGTACTTCCCTGCCTCAGCCGCAGGCACCCATCAAAAATAACTTAAAGAAATTTAATGTCAAGCCGAAGAACCATATCCTCTGCGGCTGGATGGCATGTCACTTCCCGCAGTTAGACAACTGCGGAGGCAGCAACGGCTGTCGGCGGCAGGCTTGGCTGGCGACTGCGAGAGAACCTGGTGCAAAATGGCATGGGCAGGGAGGGGCGAAAAGGCAGACAGTGGCGCAGCGAAGGACGGCACGCTCGGTGGCGGAAATATCATGAGAGAAAAAACAGTGGGATTTTAACGGTAAAAGGCATACCATTTCCACAGCATCCCCTCGTAACCATGGAAAAGAGAGAACCAAGATGAAAATTGATCAAACAGGGCTCACGCCGCTGCAGCAGGTAGAGGAAAAAGAAGCGAAGTCAATCGCGGCCAAGGGCAGTGCGGCTGCGCAGCGGCAGGGTGTAGACCTGGTCGAGATATCCTCGGCGCTGGAGCAGCAGAACACCGTGCAGTTGGACCAGCAGCAGGCGCAGCGGATAGCTTCGATCAGGGCTCAGGTCCAGGCGGGGAACTACCGGGTGGATTCCAGGCTGGTAGCACAGAAGATGCTTTCCGGGGATTCCCAGATCTAGAAAGCAAAAAGTCTGCATAAAAAGGGCGCGTCACCACCAGGTGACGCGCCCTTTGCTTTTGATACGGCGGGATTCAGCTATGCTACCGCCTGCTGCCGAAACCACGAAGCCATGCCGGAGAGTTCATCGGCTATCTGCTGCAGATCCCCAGAGCAGGCCCTCACCTCCTGAGTCGAACTCTCCGAACGGCGCGTGATCTGCGCCATGTCGTCCATACTGGCAGATATCTGCACCACCGCGGTCGACTGCTCCTCGGCCGCTGCGGCGATGCGCCCAGCCATCTCAGCGCCGCGGTTGCAAACTTCGAGGATCGCTTCCAAGGAGAGGCTGGCCTCCCTGGCCAGACGTACCCCGGTCGCCACATTTTCGTCCCCTGCCCTCATGGCTTGCACCGAACGGGAGGTCCCCTCCTGGATATCGCGGATCATGGCTGTGATTTCGGAAGTCGCCTCAGTGGTGCGGGCGGCGAGTTTTCTTACCTCGTCGGCCACGACCGCAAACCCCATCCCCATCTCGCCGGCACGGGCGGCCTCTATGGAAGCGTTGAGCGCCAGCAGGCTGGTCTGGTCGGCAATATCGTTGATGATGCCGATGATGGAGCCGACCTGCTCCGAACGCTCCCCGAGGTTATGCACGAACTCCGTTGCCTCTCGCACCGATGAGGCGATGGTCTCCATCCCTTTAGCGGTACTGGTCACGATCTCGCCACCGCGCCCCGCCGTCTCCAGGGCCTGCTGAGAAGAGTCCGCGGCCAGGGCGGCGCTGCCGGCCACCTCGTTTATGCTCTGTGAGATCTGCGTCATGGCGGAGGCTGACTGCTCCGTCGCCATGGCCTGCTCCCGTGCTCCCTGTGACAGCTCCTCCGCGGTTAAGGAGAGCCGGCGCGCATGGTCGGCAAGGTTGGCAATGGCCCTGGTGAGCCCGCCGGTGATCTCGCCGAGCCGGTCGGTGGCGTGGTTGAAATGGCGCGCCAGCTCGCCGAATTCGTCCTTGCGGTTGGCATCGAGCTTGCCGCTGAAGTCGCCATTGCCGAAAGCCGCGGCGAGCACTCCCAGCTGCTGTACCGGGCCGGTGATGGAACGGGCGAGGAGCAGGCTCGTCGCCAGGCCGAACACCATCATGCCGAGCCCCAAGAGCGAAACGACGATGACGAAGCTGCGCACCATCTGGTTTACCGAACCTACCGCCTTCTCCTGCTCGGACTGCGCCGCGGTGACGCCACGTTTCCCCTGCTCGTTCTGCTCGGCCACAAGCTCTTTCAGCTTCAGGTTCAGGGCTCCTGCCTTCTCCCGCACCTCGATAACCTGCCGCAGTTTGCCCGCCACCCCGTTTGCACCCAGAAGCTGCGTCCTGAGGGCGTTCAGCCGCCCGGCCACTCCTTGCAGCACCCCCAGCTCCACGCTGCTCTTGCCGCTCGAAAGCGAGGCCGCCATCCGCTTCTGAACCGCCTCGGCGGCTGAGAACCTGCTGGCAAGCTCACCGGAGAGGCGAGTCAGTTCCGGCATGGTCCTGGCCGCGAAGAGTTCCCTGATGCTGCTCTTAATGTCCAGCCCCAGAGAAATCAGCGTCCCGTTCATCCCGAGGACGTCCCCGGCCTGGTTGGAACCTCTCAGCGAATCGTCGTGGCTGCGGCTTTCCTGGTTGTACCTGCCGGTGGCAAGCGTTACCGACTGCTCGATCTCGATGACGGCGCTGGCGAGCTTGCCACCGACGCTTTGGGCGAGTTGGTCGTACTCGGCGGGGGGCGCCTCCCCCACCGGCTTGGCGAGCGCTGCCCCCTTCAGATCCAGAAGCCCCTTGGGGCCGTTTACCATTTTCCTAACCTCGGCCACCAACTCGGCCGGTACCTTCACGCTCGGGTCCGATGCCTGCACCAACCGGTTCTTGTAGAACTCGTTGAGCGCGGCGTCCAGTTTCCCCCTCGCGATGATCACCCCTCTCTTGCCGCTGGCCTTCAGCAGTTCGGAGAGGGCGAAACTGGCGTCCTTGAGAAAATCGCGGGCGGTGGTGAGGCTCATGAGCTTTTGGGTGATTTCGCTGGCCGAGCCGCTGGAGGCCGACAGTTGCCGAGCGGACGACTTCTGCCGCTTCTGAATGGAGCTGTCCAGTTCGGAGAGTCTCCTTGTTATTTCCTGCAGTTCCGCTTTCATCGCCACATCGGCCACCCGTCCCGCCTCCTCGGCGGCGATCCTGGCCTGGGTGGTGCTGAACATCTCGGCGGTCAGCTGATCCAGGCGCTCCGCCTGGTTCCCTCCACCCTCCCCGCTATCTCCCGCCTTGAGCGCGGCCAGTTCCTTGCCCACCCGCTGCAGGTCAGCCAGGGTATGCTCCGCATTGGCGCGGGCGGTCTTGAGGTCGCCGGCCGTCCCGGCGAAGGCGACCTCGAGCAGGTTTGCCGTGTGCTCCTGGAGCGAGCGCTGCATCTCGATGGTCTTCAACTGGAAAGGCGTGGAACGCTCGGTGAGGACGTAGAGCTTCCCCTGGACGAATTTCATCCCCAGCAGGCTCACCCCGCCGATAATGGCGATCCCTGCGAGGGTGAGAAGGGCATTAAAGACAAGCTTCTTTTTGATCGTCATGAGACACCTTTTTCGCTTGTAGACGCGGGGAACGGCTACTTCTTGACGTACTTGCTGCCGTCGCCCTTGATGTAGTCCAGCACCTTCTGCACCCGTGCGGAAGGTTTCCCCTGGGTTATGGCCAGGATTGGGCTGGTAAGGACCGGGCTTTCCACGACCTTCACGGCGGCATCGGCGAGGCCGAAGGGGTCAATACCTATCGCCTCAGGGGTAGCTGATACACTCTCCTTGATCTTCGCGTAGTTGGTGGTGTCGAGGATGTCTTTGGTCACCGGTTCGCCGTCCAGCACCTCTTTCAGGAACTGCGCGTTCTGCCCCGGAGTCCCTTTACCCCAGACCACGATGACGTCTTTGTCGTCGCCACCCACCTCTTTCCAGTTCACGATCTTGCCGGTGAAGAGCCCTTTAAGCTGATCCTTCGAGAGGGCGGAGACTTTGTTGGAGGGGTGGACGAAGACGGCGGTGCGATTGGACCCTACCTGCTGTACCACGAGGCTCCCCTTGTCCACTTTGACCCCATCCTTCTCCGCGCCGGCGATCATGGAATCAACAGGCACGGCTCCGGTCGCCAAGTCCACCTTCCCTTTCAGCAGGTCGACCAGGCCGTCCTTGGGAGAGGACTGCAGGATGAATAGCGTGTCCCCTGTGGCCTTCTCGTAGGGAGCCTTCACCGGTGCAAAGATGGCGCTGATGGAGGCGCCGCCCCCGCCGACCTTGATCTCCTCGCCATAGGCTGCCACCGCGCCGAGCAATAGAAAACCGCAAAGAAGACGAACCGTAGTTGCAGACTTTTTCATGAGTACCTCCGGGATTTTTTTTCGACTAATCGGTGGGAGTTTTCAAAACCTTGCCCCCTTTTTTTCCCATACCCTCCCACGAGGGGCGAACCGCGCTCGGGTAAGCGAGGCGATAAATCGCCGATTCGCGTAGTCCGGGCAAGAGAGCACCATGCCGCAGCAAGGGGCCTGCAACGCATTTCTTCTTTAATTATGAATGATTATCTAATAAAACAGGGAGTGGCGGACCGCTGATGTAAACGGTCCTTAAAGCGATAAGGCGTGATGGCGGAGGAAAAACCGACGCTGCGCGAAGGGCATAATATTAATTAAAAATAATATACAAGGTAGACGGCACCCTTAAGCAGTGCCGGCCTACTACAAGGTGGAGGCTTTCGCCTCGGTTCCCCCTTCCAACTTGCGGATGTCGTATTCGAGGTGCTGGTAGTCCGGGAGGCGCCAGGCACCGCCCCAGTAAAAGCCGCGCTGCCCGAAGCTGGACAAAAGCGGGTCTCCCGTCTGCAGCATGCCCGGCCGCAGGTCGTGCCGGTCCAGATAAGACGCCGAGGCGGCCGGCAGTATCCGGCATGAAGCGCCGTTGTTGCGGCAAAATTCCGCCGCGGCCGCGGATGGGTCGCTCGCGCCACCCCATGAAGTATCCCGGGAATAAGCCTGCTCCCCCTCCCGGTTCACCTCCAGGTGGGGGTTCTGCAAGGGGTTTACGTCGATGGCGGCGCCGTAGCTGTGCTTGGAGAAGACGCCGGGACGCCCGGGGATCTCGCGGCAGTTGAAGGCGGAGGTATTGTTGGCCGCCATCGAAAGTGAGTCGTCGTCGAATGCCTCCACCAGCTCCATCCGCTCTATGGGAAAGCGGCCGTTGAAGGCGTGGTGCAGGGAGTCGATGACGAAGGCGCTAAGGGAGGCGTTGACTACGAGTTCCCCGTAATGTGGCTTTCCATCGAAGCCCCAGTACGAGGCGACCAGGTAGGCCAGCTGCTCCATGGGGACCGGGCACTCCGGGCGCCAGGACCCCTTTTCAACCATCCGCTCCCTCACCTGCGGGGGGAGCATTGACGCGGCGGCAAAGAAACCGCTCCCCCTGCGCAATGCCAGCAGGCGCGGGGCGTCCTCCAGGCGCCGGGCCATCTCCGGGGGAAGCTCGTCCGGAAGCTGGCTCTTGATGCCGCGGGTTGCCAGTTCCAACGCGGGCGCCGTCGCCACCAGCAGTTGCGGCTCCTGAGCCGTGTCGAGCCACTGCATCACCTGAACCAGCTCCTTTTCCGGCAGCGAGATGCACCCAGAGGTTTCTTTCCTCCTTTCCCCTTCCACGTGGATGAAGATGGCACTCCCCAGATCCCGCACCACCGGTGCCTCGTTGTACCCCGGCACCAGCGCGTGTTCGTAAAGGGGGTCGGAGCGGAGCAGTTCCTCGTAGGAGGAGGCCTGGGTCTGGCCGCGCCAGACCCAGCGGTTGTAATCGGGAGAGTGCACGTCATCGACCCAGAGGTCCTGGCTGTCAACGCGCTGGTAGGGAATCCTCCCCTGGAAGTCACCTCGGTAGCCGAACCCCTGGCGCAACGGGAACAGCCCGGAGGGGGTGCGCCCGTCTCCCTCGCGCTTCTCGAAAGGGGGCGCCACGCCGCTTCTACCCAGGTTCACCGGAACCGGCGGCAAGGCGAGCTTCCATCCCAGAAGGCTCCGCTCCAGCGGGTAAAGGGTCGCTTGCGTTGCAGAGGCGCTGACTGCGTCGACCAAGATCAGTTGCTGGGTCTGGCCCAAGGAGGCCGTATCCAGGTCCTGCCGGATCCGGCGCGGCAGTTCGCCCGGGCTGGCGCACCCAGCGGAGAGGTAAAGGGCGGCAACGGCAAAACTCCCGAAAACGGTGCGCAAAGGTCTCATCAGGGGCTCCTTCCGTATCGACATTAGAGTCGTCTATACGAAGTCGCCCGGAAAGGCAAGCAAAACTTCGCCTTTGCAGCGAACCAGGCGCGGGAGCTAGAAGTCGGCCAGGCCGACTATCCTGCGCAGCAGCACCAGGACGTCGCCGACGTCGATGATCCCGTCGGGCTGCGGCCGTCCGTTCACCAGCGGGGCCAGGTCGCCGTGCGCGAGGAGCTCCGCGTCGACCGGAAAGAGCCCGAGCGATCCCCTGAGGAGCAAGGAGGCGTCCTGTATGTCGACGTTGCCGTTGCCGTCCAGGTCGCCGGGTATGCGCTCGACCCGGATCACGTTTCTCTGCGCCAGTACCTGCTCTCCCGCGCCGTCGGCACCCCTTGCCCTGATGCGGATTTCCCCGGTGCGCGCAAGCGTCACCTGCTGCTCGAAGCTGCCGCCCGAGATCTCGGGGAGGAACTGCGCGCCATCCACCTCGAGGCGGACGCTTCCGGGCTGCTGCAGGTTCGTGGAGCCGCGGATGGTGAGGCTATTCAGCTCGGTCCGCAGGTCCTGTGCCGGCTCCGTGATCGCGATGGCGGCTCCTCCCGGCGCCAGGGTGACGCTCCGCTTGACCCGGGAGCTCCGGCCGGAGCGCTCCGCAGCGAGCTCGATGGTGTTGACCCCCTCGGCGAGGTAGGCGCTGCCGGTGAAGCTCCCTTCCTGCACGGAAAGGAGCTGCGGCGAAGAGCCGTTGAGCCAGAGGGTGACAGCGCTCCCCGGGGTGACGCTCCCTTTCACGGTGCAGGAGGGGACGTCAGTGACGCTGTTGTCGGCAGGTGTTGACACCAAGAGCTCCGGCGCCAGCGGGTCGAGAGTTATGCTGAGGGTCCGGGTGGTTCGGTTACCTGCCCGGTCGAGAGCGGAAACGCTGACCGTGTTCGTCCCGACGGCGAGAAGGACCGCGGAGCTGAAAGAGGCTGCGTCGGGGGTCAACTCCTCCCCGTTCACCGTGAGGGAGGCGATGCCGGAGAGATCGGTTGCCTGTCCCATGAGGTTTAACACCGGGTTCGCGGTGACGGCGCCACTGGAAAGCGTCGACAGGGAGAGCGCCGGCGGCTCACCCTCGCTTGCCACCATGAGCGGCTGTGAGACCGGTAAAGCGGCCTCGAAGTCGGTATCGCCGCTTTGCAGGGCGGTGATGACGCAGGTGCCGGCCCCGACGATGGTGACCAGGTTCCCCGAAACCTCCGCGACGCTTGGGTCGGAGCTCTCGTAGCTCACCGGAAGGCCGCTGGTGGCGGTGGCCGCCAGGGTGAAGGGGGGATCCCCGACCACCTTCTGGGCTAGCGAGGAAAAGACCACCCCCTGCCCGCTCTTGTGCACTACAAGGGTCTGCGATCTCTCCGGCGCCCCCTCGAGGTCCCCCGTTCCCTGCTGCGACGCCGTGATCACCGCGCTCCCGGCGCCGGTTATGGTGATCACCTGCCCGTTCACCTGCGCCACCTCGGGATTCGAGCTCACGAGGGTCAAGGCGAGCCCGCTGCACGCGGAGGCGACGATCTCGAAGGGCGGGTCGCCGAAGGTCCGTTCCGGAATGGCGGGGAAGTAGATCTCCTGGCAGGACTTGAAGATCCTCAGCGTCCCGTTGACCGGGAGGAAGCGGTAGTTGTGCGCCGACAGCGTGCCGGCTGTGGCCGCGATGGGGTACTCCCCGACGCCGCTATCGAGGGTGGCCGCGGTGGATAGCGAGGGGCTCCCCGACAGGACGGAAGTACCCTCACCCTTGACGAACCCCACGTAGCTTGCGGTGAGCGCGGGGTTCGGGGTGAGGTAGGCCCGGGCCTGATCGTCGGCTATGACCTTGAGTGGGGCCCTGGCAACGGTGAAGGGGACGCTGACGGCTGCCGCTGGATCATAGTTGCCGTCCCCCACCTGCCAGGCGCTGATGGTGGTGGTCCCGGCGCCGACGATGCGGATCTGGTTCCCCGCGACAACGGCGACCTCCGGTGCTGAACTGGCAAAGGTCAGCGGCAGACCGCTCGTGGAGCTCCAACCGAGGTTGAAGTCCGGGTCGCCGTAGGTACGTTCCGCTATCGTGGAGAAGACGATCGATTGGCTGGACTTGGATACGTGCAGGGCGCCGTCGACCGGCACGAAGCGGTAGTTGCGGGCGGAGAGGGTGTTGACGGCTACCTGGATGGGGTAGGTCCCGACGCCACTATCGAGGGTGGCGCCGGTGGAGAGCGAGGGGCTCCCCGACAGGACTGAAGTCCCCTCCCCCTTGACGAAGCCGTCGTAGCTCGCGGTGAGCGCCGGGTTGGAGGTCAGGTAGGTGCGGGACTTGTCGTCGGCTATTACCTTTAAAGGGGCCTTCGCTACCGTGAAGGAGACCGCGACGTCCTCCGCCGGTTCGTAGTTTTCGTCGCCTCCCTGCGAGACGGTGATGATGGCGGTCCCTGCGCCGACGATCCGGATCTCGTCTCCTGCCGCGACGGCGACAGCTGGATCGGAACTGGCATAGGTAACAGGGAGTCCGCTGGTGGCGTATCCGCCGGGGAAGAAGTCCGGGTCGCCGTAGGTCTTGTCGGTAATGTCGCCCGGGTCAATGGTCTGTGGCTGCTTGGCCGCAGTCGGGGTCAGGTAGAACACGCGGGTGGTCTCGACGATGGGGCCGGCCCCGCCCCTGTGGTTCGTTATGTACCCCCTGGCGCGCAGTAAGCGGTTGGTAAGCGTCCCTGAAGCGGTCAGGTCGAAGCCGTTGCCGGTGAGTTCCCAGTTCGCCGTCCCCGGGACCCTCTCAACCGGCCCCAGGCTCTCCCAGCTCACGCCATCCGAGGAATGCTCGAAGGTGACGCGGGCGAACTCCGGCCCCGCACCACGCCGCTCCCACCGCACCGCCTTTCCGTCAGGCTGCACCACCACCTCCTGCGGCGCCCATCCGTCGCTGAAGCGCTCCAACAACCGCTTCTGGGGATCGCCGTCCAAACTGCGGAAGGCGCCCGCCATCACCAGCTTCCCGTCCATCTGCTTGCCGACCGCATTCACCATGTTGAGGTTGTACTCGTCGCTGGTCCCTTCGAGGAAACCATAATCGAAGTCGGGGTCGAGCACCCCCTCCGGGCTAAGCCGGGCGATGTGCCATCTCGTAACCACAGTTTCCTTGCCGTCTTTGATCCTGTTGAACGTCCCGGACACCACCATGTTGCCGTCGGTCTGCACGACGATCGCATAGAAGGAGCCGTCTATCCCCGACCCGTCGGGCGTGATGTAGACGGTCTCGATGTTGAAGGTGTTGTCTATGGTGCCATTGTTGTCGACCCGGATGATGTGCCTGTCCCAGCTCTTCCCGTCGTCGCTGGTATAGGTGGAGGTGAAGGTTCCGGCTATCATCAGTTTGCCGTCGGCCGTCTGCTGAATGGTGTTGACCATGCCATAACCAAGCTGCAGCTCGGTGAAGGAGTCATCTTTGGTCCCGTCGGCGTTTAGGCGCAGCACCACCCCCTGGGTGGTTCCCACCAGGATCTTATCCCCCTGCACCATGAGAGAGGTTATCTGCCCGCCTATCAGGGAAAGCGGCAAGGCGTAGACGTTGGCCGCAAAGGTGGCGTCCAGATCGCCTGCATGGTTCAGCTTCGCCAGGAAAAACCGGGGGGTCAGCTCGATCTCGTTCTCCCAGTCCCACTCGGGATCGGAACTGCCGCCGGCGATGAAATGGACCATCTCTGGTGTTTGGTCCGGGAGCATGTTCCCAGTCGGCATCATCCCGACTGCACGGGTCACCCACAGACCGGGTCTCCCCCCCCCCTCGGTCAGCAGGTTTATCCTCGAGTTGAAATCGGCATCTAGAGAGCCGTCGGATTTCAGGCGGAGCACCGATCTTTGCAGCACCCCGTCTATGTCGCCGAACTGTCCGGTGACGAGGAGGTCTCCGTTTAGATAGGGAGCTATCACCAGCACGCCGTTACCCAGGTTGAGGTCCCCAGGAGGGGAGCTGTCGAGGCTCCAGTCCGATTTCAGCCTGGCAAAGCGCGCCCTCAACTCATCCCCTATGTTGCTGAAGAGCCCGCCGATGTCGATGCTGCCGTCCTGGTGGGCGTAGAAGGTGAGAATATCGGCGCCTATATCCACCGTGTCGAAGAGCGAGACTATCGTGGCGCCGATAGCGACGGCGTCGTCGTCCAGGCGCCCGTCAGGGTAGAAGCGCGCGAGCCTCGTGCGGGGCCTGCCGGCGGCGTTGTCGAAGTCCCCGGCGATGATGATCTTGCCGTCCAACTGCACCAGGGCCACATGCACCTTCAGGTCCGCGTTTGGGTCGAAGCCGGTATCCAGGGTGCCGTCCATGTTGAGCCGGGCCGCGTGGTTGCGGCTGGGAGCAGGAAGGGCCGGGGTGAACACGCCGCCGACCGACTCCGGTTTCGCGATCTCGGTGAATTCCCCCCCGATGACGATCTTGCCGTCGGGCTGCAGCGCGATGGCGGCGACGCTGCCGTCTGGCGCTGGGTCGAGGTCGTCAATGGTCCCGTTGCCGCTGGTGCGCGCCAGGTGCTCACGGGGGTAAAAGACCCTTCCCGGCCCGATCTCTATGCCGGTGAACTCCCCCCCTATCACCAGCCGGCCGTCCACCTGCACCGCCAGCGCCCGGACCGCCCCGTTTGGATAGGCGTAGAACGCGGGATCGGGGAGCCCCGCGCTGGTGAAACGGGCGAGGTACGGGGCGCTCCCCCCGAAGCTGCCGCCCACCACCACCTTCCCGTTTTGCACTGCGATGGCGAAGACCTCTCCGCCGCTCACCCCGCCCGAAAAACTGGATTTGAGGCTCCCGTCGTTGAGCGAGATAGTGGCGATGTTGCCGCAGGGGGAGGTATGGGAGACCTCGCTGAAGCTCCCTCCCACGATGATGTCGCTGGAACCTGGTGGCAGGACCAGCGCGTTCACCACTGCCGCTGGCGAGGTGAGCGGGTCGAAGCTCTCCAGAGTGCCGTCGCCACTTCTGATGCGCGCCATGGCGTTGCGATCTACGTCACCTCCCGGCGCGGTGATTTTCTGGAACGCCCCCCCGATCACGATGGAACTCTGGGCGGCATCGGCCTGGTTCCACTGGATGGCGATGGCATTCACGCTCCCCTGCGGGTTGTGATTGAGGGATGGATCGAGGGTGCCGTCGGTGTTCAACCGGGCCAGGTTCACCCTGGTGGTCTCGGGAGTGCCGCCGGTCAGGGTGAAGGAGCCGCCGATGATGACCTTGCCGTCCCAGGGCTGCACCGCGACCGACCGGATCCCGGCGCCGCTTATCTTGACGCTGCTGTAAATGTCGAAGCCGTCGCGCAACGACGAGACGGCGGCCTGGGCGCGGCCGGGGCAAAGCGAGATAAAGAGTAGGAGCAGCAGGATCAAAAGCGGCCTTGGCTTCATCTTGTTGTCTCCGTTTTCCAAGGGTCAGCGTTCCTGGATGTGGATGATCTTCTTCAGCGGACGCAGCCCGCTGTTGGTCACAAGCTTGATGCCGCCGGGTTTGCCGTCCACGCCGCCGGTGCGCCTGTTGTCCTTTTGCGTGAACCCTCCTCCCAGGTCCATGGGCTGGAGGGCGCCTGTCGCCACCCGCACCAGCGCTCTCCCCTTGATGAGGCCATTCGGCACCTCAAGACCGGTGTTGTAGGTGACGCGCCAGAGCGAGGAGGCGCCGAACTGGCAGGGGTCGTAGCTGGGCTTAAAGGTGCTGAAGAAGACGGCCCCGCTGGTACTGGCGGTCGCGGTGGTAAGGAGCCTCTCGTCTCCAAGACCGCCTGAGCCTTGGTCCAGGTCTATGCGCCATCCAGGGTCCTCGGCCTCGAGCTTCAGCTTCAAGGGTCCGCTGCTTTGGTCCACCAGCGCGGAGGCAAGAACTTTTGTCTTCTCCCCCGGCTGGGTAAGGCAGGTTGCGTCGAACCTGTCCTGTTTCGAGGTTCCCTCCACCTTCGGATAACAGGGTTCCTTCACCCCGTACAGGGCGAGCCTCCGGTTCTCCGGCGCCTTTAGGTCGTCTTCCTTGAAGAAGTACCTCCCCCCCCCGAAGAAAAGCCATAGGTTCTGCTTACTGCGGTCCTGAAGCCGGGCTATACCGCTGGTTACCGGGCCTATGCCGTCCATGAGCGGGTTCCAGACCCAGTCGGCTGGATTGGAACTCTCCTTGGTGGCAATCCGCCCCACCCCCCCGTCGCTCCAAAGCTCCTTGGTCCCGAGCCTCTTGGTGTAGCCTACGTAGAGGGCGTCGTCCTGGTAGTTGCCGGGGTTGGTGGTGGGTGAGAACGGGTGCCATTTGTCTGCGTCGATCCCTCCCCCGCTCAAGGAGCCGGCAAAGGCCTCCGCAATCCCGGTATCGATGGTCCGCAAAGGGGTTCCGGTGGCAAGATCAAGGACGAAGAACCTGAGGGGCTGGCTGGAGCGCCCGAGAAACTGCTGTGAAGCTGTGTCGATCGGACCGGTCGGCCCTGAGCCCAACACGGCGAACCACTTGTCGCCAGAGCGCAGGATGGCGCTGCCGGCCGTGGCGAAGCCAAGCCGCGGATCGCTGAACTCCCAGAGCAGCTTCGGAGCTTCCGGGTCGGTGACGTCCAGGGCGAAGTAGGAGGAATATCCTACCTTGTCGGAGGCGGTGGCGGCGGGCAGGGGGACACAGTCTTTACCACTGGCGCAACTCGCCCCCCCAAGCCCCATCCCCCCGATGAGAACGGTGCGCCAACTGTCGATACCAGCACCGCTGCCGATCTGGACATCGGCAAGGGTGAGGCCGCCGTCGACGTAGTAGAGGTGGCGGTAGTTGGGATGGCCCAGGTACTTGAGGTAGGGAAGCGCGTTCTTGGGGATGAAGGCCCACTCCTCCCGGCCCAGGCTATCCCCCTCAAGACGAGCCACGGTGTCCCCGGTGACGTTTGGGGCGAGCGTCCCCAACCGGAAGGCGTGCAGCATCCCGTCATTGGCGCCCACGTACACCATGCCGCGGGCTTTATAAGAGTCGGTTCCTATGAATTCGCCGTAGCTTTTGCCATAGCTGTCTGTGTCGCCGTACCCCCTTGGCGCCGGCAGGTGATAACTACCCAGCGGCACCGCGGACTGCATCTGCGGGGAAGAGGAGATGATGTCGCCCAGCTTCCACACCGAGGCATGATCCTGGTTCACCCCCGGCACGACCACGCTGCGGCTTCTGTACCCGGGGATATTTGCCCCCCTGACGTAGTTGATTATGTTGTTTGCTTCCTGCTCGCCGGATGCCTGCAAAAGACCGTTGATCCCGGCGCGGTTCGAGGAGGTGTCGAGGGCTGTGCTGGTGAAATCGACGAGTTCGCCCGAGAGCTGGGTGTATATTGTGCGATTCAACGAGCTCCTAAGCCACAGGCTCCGCCCCGCCCGCCAAAGGCTGCGCAGGTCGTCCGGTGAGACCTCGGCAGGCTGGTCGGTGATGAATCTGTCCTCGTGTGCGGGGTTACTGTCGCCGATGCCGTCGCCGTTGCTGTCCTTGAGGAGATAGGCAAGGCTTTCGTTTCTGGAGCTGTCGTAGACGAAGTTCACCACCAGGTTTTCCTTGAGTTTCAGCATCTTTTGCCCCGGTGTGTCCTCCCTGACGGTGCTCCCCTCCCCGGTCATGCTCCCGAGCAGCGGGTCGATGTAGTACCAAAGCGCCTGCATCTCGCCGATCCAAGCAGCGGACGTCTTCCCCCCGTCGAAGCTCTTCAACGGGTGGAACTCGTCCTGCAGATAAAGGGCACCGTTGCGCTCGCCGGTGGAGAGCATGGCTGGTGAGGTGCCGGAGCCTCCCGCTATGTCCTGCATCATCCCGCGCAGCGCCTTTTCCAACTCCTCCATGTCCTGCGCATTGGCGATCTTCCCCCCACCGTTGAGGGCGGTGAGCTGCATCATTTTCTCAGCCACGCTCTCATCGCCCAGGCACGCGCCGGTTTTGTCCCGCGCCGCGCAGGACGGGCCGGTATAGACCACGTAGGTGGAGATGTAGTCCTTGTTGTATGCCGGCACCTGCGAAAAGTCGGCAAGGTTCCTGTTCCTGGCGACCCAGGCGAGGTCATCCAGGTTGTAACTCCCCTGGAAGAGGGGATCTGCGGCCCCGGCTATGGTCGTTTTTGAAGCCGGCATCCCCCCGCCGTTCCCCCAGCGCGTCACCGCGTCGGCGGCGAAGTCGTTCACCGCCTGGTGGCGATCGGCTGAAGAGGTCCCGTCGGTGAGGATGAGGATGTTGTTCTTTTGGCAGCTGTAGTTGGAGGGGCTCTCCACGAAATCACCGCTTTGCAGGCGCATGTCGGTGCGGCCGGAGAAGTAGCCCATGGCGTTGTAGAAGGATTCTGCAAGAGGGGTCCAGGCATCGGCCCTGATCCGGTCGAGGGTCGCGATCAGCCCGGAGCTGTGATCCCCTACGTTGGTGTCGACGGCGGCGGCGATCCTCCCCCCGTCGCTTCCCGCAGGAAGTTCAACGCAGCCGTACCCCGGGTCGCAATCGGCGGAGCTAACACACGTGCTTCCAGAGTCCACTCCCGACTTCAGGCAGTGCTTGACCTTTCGGCAGGGGATCGCCCCAAACGGGACCTCCTCCGCCGCCTTGCACTCGGAAGCGGCACCGCTGTCGTTAAAGATCATGGCGCCGAAGTTGATGGCGGAGGCGAATTCCTGGATCACCCCGGACGGCGCCGACGGGACCGAGATCCGCGCCTGCAGCGTCGCCGTCACCGCCCCCAGGTTCAAAAGCCCCAACTCCAGGAGGTATGCGGGGACTTCCATGTTTCCCGACATGCGCGCGCTGTCCAGCGGATCGGTGGCGGGCGCCTTTTTTATCGCCTCACGGCAGAACTCGCGTGCCTCGTTTTCCGCCCCCACTCCGCCGCTTATGCCGTGCCCGTCCCAGAACTCGCCCAGGTAGCCCCACTCGTCGAGGTAACGCGGATGCTTGATATTTCTGCCGCAGATACGGTCATACGCCCCGGGGATCAGGCTTATTCTTTCAGGTTGCTGGTGATAGATGTTGTAGATCCTGAGGTTGCAGTCCCCCGCGATGACTGGGTTGAAGACTTTGGTGGGATCGAGAAAACAGTTGGCCATGGCGTCGTTGTAGGTCTTATAGGCGCTGGGAATGTCTTTGCCATCTTGACTTTTTCCCTCCCACCAGTTGCTTTCTCCCAGGCAGTTAGCCCCTCCCTTGCGGAGCAGATTCTTGTTACCTGCCTGGAAATCGCTCACCGCCTTGGTGCACTCCTTGGCGTTGTACTGCTTGTCATAGACCTCGATCCTGGTCAGTCCGCCAGCATGCTCAGCGTCCAGATAGTCAGGATCGGTGGCGGCAGGGCCACGCACCGCGAAGGTGACCTGGGGGGCATCCGATGTGATCTTCATGTACTTCTCCCCCCGGCAGCCGCGGCTTTCAGCCAGAAGCATCCCGGAGCCTGCGGCCGCCAGATATTCCCCGCCGGTCAGCACCTTTTTTTCCAGGTCCAGCTTAGACATGGTCAGCCAGTTGAGGATCCTGCCGCTGGCGAGGAAGCGGTTCACGGTGCGAGGCTTTCCCGGTTCGGCGGCAGGCGCCATCCCGACACAGAGGTAGCCTTTGTCCACCGTGTTGCACCCTGCCGGCAGCGCGTCGGCGGATGCCTTGAAGCTGCCGGAAGTGAAGTCGTAGCTGTAGACAGTACCTTCCTCGAAGTATCCGGGGTAGGAGTTGGCGTTGGAGTAGGTGTCGTCGATGCAATAGGCGCTGGGGTCGGTGTAGGCCAGGTCGTAGAGGCTCGCGGAGTTGTCCAGCATGAGCAGGAGGTTGGGCTTTACCCCGGCTCCCGCCGAAGGGGGGACGCTGCACCAGGGGAGTCCCGGAAAAGCTTCAGCCGCAAGGAGTCTCCCCGCGGCCGCCAGCAGGCAGAGGTTCAGGATACAGAGCCAAAAAAGGATGCGCGGCAACGCGCTGGGCACTCTACCTTTTCTCATGACGCTCCCTCTTCTCAGGACGATACCGGCCACGCGGTTCCCATTAGGAACAGAGTCGGCCGGGCCTTAAATTATAATTTTCTAAGCATAACAGCCATAATCGGAAAAAAAAGTTGCAGCGACTCTAATTTGACACGCCACCTGAGCGGGTTAACATACAAGTAGCTGGATTATCGAGCCGGAAACCTTCTGCCTCGCGAGCCACCCCACCGCAGATCGTCTCCGTTCATAGAACCGGTCCAAGGCCGGATGGAGCTGGGACATGAAAGATCTTCAGCAGTGGCGCGACGGCGACAGTTTCGGAGATTTGCTGAAACGGCGGGGGGTGACACGGCGAGAATTTCTCACCTTCTGCGGCAAGATGGCGGCGCTCATCGGCGCCGGCGGGGTCTTCGCGGGAAGCAGGACCGCATTCGCGCAGGAGCTCGCGGGGCGGCTTGAGGCGGCACGGCGCCCGAGCGTGGTCTACCTGCAGTTGCAGGAGTGCACCGGCTGCGTCGAGAGCCTGCTCCGCTCGGCGAGCACCCCGGTCGAGGAGCTGGTCCTGGAACAGATCTCGCTCGACTACAACGAGCTCCTGATGGCTCCCTCGGGAGAGGCGGCCGAACAGGCGCTCGCCTCAGCGCAGACAAAGCCGCACCTCCTCTTGGTGAACGGCTCGGTGCCGCTTAAAGACGGCGGCGTCTACTGCACCATCGGCGGCCGCTCCGCGCGCGACGTATTGGAGCGTGCCGCGGCCAACGCCACAGCGGTCGTCGCCATCGGTGCCTGCGCCGAGTACGGCTGCGTCCAGGCAGCCTCCCCCAACCCCACCGGCGCGGTGGGAGTAGCTGACGTGATCAGGGACCGCCCCGTGGTGAACATCAGCGGCTGTCCCCCCATCGCCGAGACCATCAGCGCCACCCTCACCTATTTCCTCGCCTATGGCCACACCCCTCCGCTCGACGGGCTGGGGCGCCCGCTTTTCGCCTACGGCCAGCGCATCCACGACAAGTGCCCGCGGCGCGCAAGCTTCGACGCAGGGCAGTTCGCCGAGCGCTTCGACGACCAGAACGCCCGCCTGGGGCACTGCCTCTACAAGCTGGGGTGCAAGGGCCCCGCCACCTTCGCCCCCTGCGCCACCATCGAATGGAACGACGGGGTGAGCTTCCCCATCAAGGCCGGACACCCCTGCCTTGGCTGCACCGAGCGCCACTTCTACGACCGCATGACCCCGTTCTACCGGCGCCTCCCCGGCATTACCGTCCCGGGGCTAGGTGTGGAGGCCACCGCCAACACCATCGGCGTTGCGGCCGTCGCAGCCTCGGTCGCCGCGGTCGCGGTCCACTCCGCGGCAACCGTGATAGCCAAACACCGGGCGCGCCGGGCCGAGCCCGAAAGCCTGCCGCTGGCGGTACTGGGGGACCGGGAAGAACCAGGCGTTAAGCAGAAGGAAAAGGAGAAGGAGAAGGATTCCTAAACAAATCCCCCCTGTCCCCCCTTTGCAAAAGGGGGAACGTTAGGGCTGGCGCAGCGCCTCGTTGGAATCATTCCCCGGAATTCCCGGACGAACCATAGCAAAGTGAGGCAGGAGGGGATTTTCAGCTGGCGGCAACAACGGAACCACGGCAAGGAGAAAACCGATGGCAACAGAGCGAATCGTCATTGACCCGATAACCAGGATCGAGGGGCACCTGAGGATAGAGCTTGAGGCCGCGGATGGCAGGATCAGCAACGCCTGGGCCTGCGCCACGCAGTTTCGCGGCATCGAAAAGATCCTCGAAGGGCGGGACCCGCGCGACGCCTGGGCCTTCGCGCAGCGCATCTGCGGCGTCTGCACTGGCGTCCACGCCATCGCCTCGATCAGGGCGGTCGAGGACGCCATCAAATGCCGTATTCCCGAGTCGGCCGAACTGATCCGGAACCTGGTCTCGGGGATGGCGACCCTGCAGGACCACGTGATGCACTTCTACCACCTGCACGCGCTGGACTGGGTGGACGTGATGAGCGCCCTGTCCGCCGATCCCGCAGCCACCTCGCGCTTGGCCGCAACCATCTCCCCCTGGCCCAACAACTCCGCCACCTGGTTCAAGGAGGTGCAGCAGCGGGTCGCGACTTCGGCCAAAGGCGGGCTCGGGATCTTCGCTTCCGGCTACTGGGGGCACCCGGCCTACCGGCTCCCTCCCGAGGCGAACCTGATGGCGGTCGCCCACTACCTGGAGGCGCTCAAGTGGCAGCGCGAGATCATCCAGCTCCACACCATCTTCGCGGGGAAAAATCCGCACCCCAACTACCTTGTGGGGGGGATGGCGACCTCGATAAACCTGGACAATCAGCTCACCATCAACAAGGTGCGGCTGGACCAGTTGGGGGAGCTGATCAGGGAGGCGCGCCGCTTCGTGGACGAGGTGTACTACCCCGACGTAATGGCCATCGCCGGCTTCTACCCCGAATACGCCTCCATCGGCGTCTCCTCCCCCACCATGATGGCGGTCGGGGAGAGCGCCTTTTCCTGCTCCGGCACACCGGCGGGCAAGCCTGTCGCAGCCGGGCTCCTCATGGACGGCGATTACCGCACGCCACGCCCCTTCAATCCGAGGATGGTAGCCGAATTCGTCTCCTCAGCCTGGTACCTCTACCCCGAGGGGGACCGGCAGGGGCTGCACCCGTGGCAAGGAAGGACGGACCCGAACTACACCGGTCCGAAGCCCCCCTACCGTCAGCTGTCCGACCAGGAGAAGTACACCTGGTGCAAGGCGCCCCGCTACGACGGACGCCCCGTGCAGGTCGGCCCCAATGCGAGGATCATGCTGGCCTACGCGCAGGGGCACCCTGAAACCGTACAACTGGCGAACCGCGACCTGGGTCAGCTCAAAGCCGGGGTGGAGGCGCTCAATTCCACGCTAGGGCGCACCTACTGCCGGGCGCTCGAATCGGTCATCCTCGCCAAACGGATGGAAGAGTGGTTCGCCGCCCTGAACGAGCGGGTCCGGTCGGGTGACGTCTCCACCTTCAACGCGGACTTGTGGGAGCCGGAGAGCTGGCCCAAGCAGGCACAGGGGATGGGATACCTGGAGGCCGCGCGCGGGACGCTGTCGCACTGGGTGGAGATAGAGAACGGCCGCATCTCCCGCTACCAGTGCGTGGTGCCGAGCACCTGGAACAGCTCGGGACGCGACCCCAACGGCCTGATGGGACCTTACGAACAGGCGCTGGCCGGAGACAAGAAGCATCCGCTGGTAGACCCCAAACGCCCGGTCGAGGTGCTGCGGACCATACACTCCTTTGACCCGTGCCTGTCCTGCGCCGTGCACATGCTGCTACCGGACGGTTCGGGGCTCGAGGTGAAAGTGCGATGAAGATCTTCGACATCCCCGAGGACGAACTCCGCATCGAGCTGGCTGATCCGGCTCCCTTCGGCGGCGGCAAAAGGAGCGAGCTGATGCTTCTGGCGGCGTTAGGCGCGCCGGTCGGCACCCGGGACCCGGTGGACCTGGCTCTTCTGAGCGCCGCCTCCCGTAAGGACGACCTGCGGCACTTCGAGCAGACCGCTTTCACGCCGCTGGAGCCGCAGCTCGCGCGAAGCATCGCGCGGGTGCGACGGGTGGGAGAGAAAGAGGAAGAGCTGATCGCCCGCGGCGAGGTCGACGCCATCCTCTATCTTTGCCGCGCCGACGAGGCGACCCGCTTCCGGGCGGAGTTGCAGGCCGAGATGAGGATGACCCGCGGCTACCGGGCGCTCGGCATCGCCAAGGCCAAACCGGGTCCGGAGGGGGAGGAAAACTGGACCTTCATGGGGTACATTCCGATCCGGGCCACGCGGCATAAGAGTACCCGCAGCGAAGAGCCCGCGGACTTCAACTACGTCACCGTCTGGGACTGGCAACTGCGCGTCCTGCACTGGCTTTCGGTCTTCCTGATCCTGGTGCTGTCGCTGACCGGCCTTTTGATGGGGAGCAGCCGTTTCATCTACGGCGTATCGCAAGGGTACTCCAACTACCTGAGCTGGCTCAGGCTTACCCACTTCGTCGCGGGATGGTTTCTTCTCTGCGCCGCCATCCTGCGCATAGCCGGGCTCTTTCTCGCCTCCAACCGCTTCCAGCGCTGGTACGCCCTCTTCCCGGTGAAAAAGCGCGACCTGAACAACCTGGTCCAGGTAGCAAAGAACTACCTCTTCTGCCGTTTCGAGCGCCCCCCCCACTACATAGGGCACAACCCGTTGCAGCAGATCGCCTACACCGCCATCTTCGGCGTCGGCCTCGCCGCACTTTTCACCGGCTTCGCCCTCTACGCCCTGTACGCACCGGACCATTGGCTTTTGCGTTACTTCGTCTGGTTCGATGATCTGGTCGGAGTACAGTACCTGCGCCTTGTCCACCAGCTGATCATGTGGATATTCCTCGCCTTCATCCCGATCCACGTCTATCTTTCCATCCGCGCCGATACCGTGGAGCGCGAGGGGGCCCTTTCCTCCATCGTTAGCGGCGGCCGCTGGTGTCGGAAAGGGACCAAGTTCGAGGACGGCTAGCAGGGGAGCTGGCGATGGGAAGGCGGCAGGCCCCCTTCCTGGGCTTCAGAGGAGAGAGGACAAGCGAAAGGCCGCATCCATGACGGAAGCGGCCTTTTTTTTGCCGAAGCTTAGCAGGGAAGGGTCAGGCGAGGACTCTTCGGTAGGGGAGCGCCATGAGGCTCTCCTTCAGCTCCGAGATCGTCTTTTCCAGCTCGGCGATATGCGACTCCAGCTCTTCCAGCTCCATCGTCGTATTCAGCCTCTGCGCCGCTTGCTGGACCTTGCCGATGTTGATCCCGATCATTTCGTTCACCCGCGAGGTCTCGATGTGCGTCATGGTGCTTACCTCCCGTCTGCGGACAGCGGCAGGGACGGAGCGTCCCTGCCGTTCACCAAAGATCAGCGCCAGTGGATGCAGGAGACAGGGCAGACGTCTATGGCGTCGCTTTGAATCTCCTCTTCCGAGGCGCCGGTCGGATCATAGCACTCGGCTTTGCCGTTATCGGCGAACCTGAACACTTCCGGCACGTTGTCCGTGCAAAGACCGCAACTGATGCAGACATCCTGATCGACCCAAGGCTCTCTTGCCATGGTAATACCTCCCGCGTTTTGGATTGGTTTTGCTTCTTGCACCTATATGCTCTTCTCGAGCTTCTTCCTCTGCTCTTCCAGTTTTTCCAGTGCTTTGTCGAGTGCGGACAGCAGCATCTTCTTGGAGTCCTTGCTGAGGTTCGCCCTCTCCTCCACGAATTCGGTGGCGCGACTGGTCGCGGTATCGACGAAATCGGAGATGGTTTCGGCGAAATCGGAAACTGCCTCATTAGCCTTTCCGCTCACCTCTTCGGCCAACGAACAGAGGTACTTCCGAGTTTTCTTTCCCGCCTGCGGAGCCATCAGGAGCGCCAGTCCGGCCCCAATCAAGCCGCCGACCAGCAGGAAGACGGCATCCCCTCCCGTGCAGCTTTCTTTATGTCCCATGAGTTTTCTCCTCCATCCGGGGTGGTTTTAATTACAGCGGTAATACTACCACAAAATTAAACTCGTCAAACGTAAAGGATAATCTCAGGATCGATGGTTTTTCCCTCCCGCGTCCCCCCCTCATTTCCCCCAAGGTACTTTTGTTGTTGGTTTTTTTTGCAAGACTCTCCCCGCTCGGTTTCCTCAGATTTTCTCTTTGCCAATGTTTTCAATTCAAGCCTTCGGCTGCTTCGGTTCTCTCAGATTTTTCTCTGTGGCCAACGGTTTCACGGTTTTACCTCTTTTATGACGAGCAGCTTATGTGTAAGATATCGTTTCCCCTCTAATAAGGATACAGGAAGGAAAGCTGCCATGAACGTCGAACAGATGAAGATCGTCGTGAAGGAGATCCTCTCCAAGACCGATCTAACCCCCTGCATCGTTGGCCACCGCGGCGTAGGGAAGAGCGCCGGGATCATCCAGAGCTGCCGCGAACTGGAGCGGCGCTACGTTTCGCTGCGCCTGGGACAGATGGAGGTGGGCGACCTGGTAGGGATCCCCTTTCGCAGCGGCGACGTGATGCAGTGGTCGCGCCCGAGCTGGATGCCGGGGGACGACGAGCCCCCGACCGTGATCCACTGCGACGAATTGAACCGGGCCCAGCAGGAGGACACCCTGCAGGCGATATTCCAGTTCGTGGAGCCCCCCGCCGAGGGGATGCTCCGCGCCATCCATACCCATAAGCTCTCCCGCCGCCACAAAGTGGTGGTGAGCATAAACCCTCCCGACGGGAGCTACCAGGTGGCGACGCTCGACCGCGCCTTGGTGGACCGCATGGTGATGCTTTACGTGGAAACCGATTACCAGTGCTGGGCCCGCTATGCGCAAAGGCGCGACCTCTCCGGCGAGGTACGGCAATTCCTTGGTGGGAACCAGAACCTCCTGGCCAAGCAGGGGATGCCTATGGACCTGCAGGTCGAGCCGAGTGAGCGGGCGTGGGAGATGGTGAGCACCCTGAAGAAGAACTGCAGTTTCCCGGCGGAGCTGGAGATGGAGGTCTACGCCGGGGTCGTGGGGAGAGAGGCGGCAATAACCTTCATGCGTTGGCTCTCCGATCGCCAGGGGCGCCCCATTACGGCCCAGGAAATCCTCAACGGCTGGCCGGCCGTGGCACAACGGGCCGGGGCGCAGCGCGACGACGTGCAGGCTGCCACTATCAACGACCTGACCGCAACACTGCAGGTTTTCCCGGAACTTAACGACGAGCAGGAGGAGAACCTGGTGGCCTACATCGCGCTGCTGCCGCGGGACCTTCGCTTCGGATTCGTGAAGACGCTCCTGAAAATCCCCGAGGTCGCCCTCCGACTGGTCCACGACAAGCACGACCACGTGATCTACGACGCGATCCACGCCATAAACCAGCAGGCGGGGTGACAAGGTGTCCGCAGGGGTCCTCGAAAACGCGGTGGTGAGGCTATTGCGCGAGCGCCCTTTTTACGGGCACTTCATCCTGAACCTGCGCCGCGAGGAGCGGGAGCTTCGGGGAAAGCCCGCCGGGGTCACCATCCGTAACGGCACCCCTACCCTCGCCGTCGACCCGGCCTCCTTCGCTGCCTACTCGGCGATCGAGCAGCAGGCGCTTTTGGAGCACCTGGTGAAGCACCTTCTGCACCTGCACATGCTGCGCGGCAAAGGGCGCAACGCCCACGACTGGGACATCGCCTGCGACCTCGCCATCAATCCAGGAAGCGAGGGGCTCCCCGCCGATGCTCTCTACCCGGCCCAGTACAAGATGCCGGAGGGGCTTGCCGCCGAGGAGTACTACCAGCAGTTGGTCCCCCCCTTCGACATCGGCAACCTGGAAGGAAGCGGCTTCGGAGACGCGGAAAAGGAACAGCAAGGGGCCGCAGGCGCCGGTAAGGGGGAGCGCTCCGCCTCGACCCTCGACGACCACGCCCTCTGGAGCGACGCCGACAGCACGCCGCTTCCCTTGGCGCAGGAGATGCTGGCGGCGCTCACCCGGGAAAGCCTGCGCGGCAGCGACGGGGAGGCTCCCGCCGAGATCAGGGAGGTAGTCGAAGGGCTTTTGCGCCCCTCCCCCATCCCCTGGCGCCAGGTGCTGCGGCAGTTCGTCGCCACCGCAGGGCGGCTGGGGAGACAGGGGACCTGGATGAGGGAGCACCGCCGCTTCGCGCACGCCACCCCCGGGACCCGGAAACGCCACCGCCTCAACCTGCTGGTCGGCATCGACGTGAGCGACTCCACGAACGCGGTGGAGCTGCGCGAGGCGTTCGCCAGGGAACTGGTACAGATAGCGCGGGGGCGCGAGGCCTCCATCACCGTCCTTTACGCCAACAGCAGGATACAGAGGGTTGAGGCGTTCAAGGGGAGCGCCTTCGTCCCCGAGCGCTACGACGGCGGCGGCTTCACCGATTTAAGGCCAGTTTTCGCCTATGCGAAGAGCATGCACCCCGCTCCCGCAGCGGTGATCTACCTGACTGACGGCATAGGGCCCGTCCCTGAGCAGATGGAACTGCCGACCCTCTGGGTGCTGACCGCGGAGGGAGAAAAACCGGCGCCTTGGGGCGTCGAATTGAGACTGGAGGTTTGACCGATGGAAGATACAGCACAGCCGATGACCGCCGAATCGGTTGGGGAACTTTTGAAGGAAGCGGGCGCCGAGGTGATGGTTAGGTCCGGCAGAAGTGACAGCTACAGCGCCCCCAGGGAATTCTCCTTCGAGGTGAAGGCGCTGTTCGAAAACGGTATGGGGCTCCACGTGGTGGCGCGGCAGTTCAACTACCGCGACCCGTGGGAGGCGGAGGGACGGGTAAACGACCTAGTCGACGTCATGCTGCTGCGCAACGGCGCCCTGACCCCGCTCCCCAAGGGTTACCCGTACTTCCAGGGGATCGACGAGGAATGCGGACTCGACGAGGAGAAGCTGCGCGAAGTGGTCGACTGCGTGAAAAAGGTGAACGTGAAGCTGTATCTCCTGCAGGAGATGACGGGGGATCTTTAGAGGATAGCTTCGTGGATGGGCAAAAGGGGACAGCTTACTTCGATCAGAAAGTAAGCTGTCCCCTTTTTTGTAACGGTGGTCAGTCCAGGCAGCGGAACACCCCGGAACTCCAGAGGCAGCTTCCGCACGGCTCGGCGTTTACGTAGCAGTCCTGCTCGAAGCGCTCGGCCTGGACCAGGTCGCAGGGAGAGGTGTTGCATTCGGCGCAGGAGGGGTAGTCGTGGCGCAGCACGTTTTGCCGGTAACGAATGAATTCCTCGGAATTCCAGATCTCCGTCACGCCGCGTTCGGCGACGCTGCCGAAGACGCGGGGCTGCACGGCATGCTCCCAGCCGTTGGCGAAGGAGCGGCAGGGGTGCCAGAGGTGGTAGCAAGGATGCATCCCGCCGTCCCAGGATATGAAGGCGCTCCCCTGCTCAACGAAACCGCAGCCGCGCTTCTCCCTGCGCGCTATCTCCGGAAGCCTTAGGTCGATGCCGTGCTTGCGCGCCACGAATGCCGCCTCCTCGAATATCCCCTGGCTCTGCTCGATGCGGGAAGTGTTCATGGCGAAGAGCCTTTTCAGGTCGAGGGTGACGCCGCGCTGCTGCGCGTCCGCCTTCATGGCCGCCACGAAATCGATGATGCGCCTCTCCTCGGGCGACTTCTTGTAGTTCCAAAGGATCTCAAAATAGCGCCCTATCTCCACCCCCTTCAGCTCCGCCTTGCTCTTCCAGCTCTGGAACAGGGTGATCGCCTCGTCGCTGCACAGGTCGTAGCTGCAGCTTTCCAGGTGCGGTTCGTCGAAGGGGTGCAGGTGCGAGACGATGGCGAAGCTGACGCCGCGCTCCGCGGCCCAGCAGAGCGCCGCCGGAAGTTGCGCCAGGTTGTCGCGCATGACCACGAATTCCACGCCGATCTCCATCTCCGGGCGGCGGCAGGCGAGCTTGGCGGACAATAGCGCCTTGCAGGCGTGCTCCAGGTCGGCGAGCTCGCTTCCGGCGCGGATGGCGCTGAAGGTTGAGGCGTCGACCCCGTCCATGGAGAGGCAGATCTTGTCGATCCCCGCGTCAAGAAGCGAGATGGCGCGCAAGTGCGACAGGAGCAGGCCGTTGGATTGGAACCCGATCCAGCTCCCCGCGGGCATTCGGCTTTTGGCGTGGCTTATATACTGCTCCAGCCGGGTGTTTATCAGCGGCTCGCCCACGCCGTTCAGCACCAGGGCGTCAAGGTTCGCGAATGCCGGGTCCAGCGCCTGGAATAGCTCCGGGGAGAAATCGCCGTCCCGCATGCTGCCGCCGGAATTCTGCTTCATGCACATGACGCAGTTCAGGTTGCAGCGGCTGGTCGTCTCCACGAACAGCTTGGAGGGGTACTCCAGGAAGGCAGGTTCTGCGGCCTGAAATTGGGAAAGCGCGGCAGCGGTACATTGTCGCATCATGATCTTCCTCTGTTTCGATCGCTTTGAAAGACGGCTAAGCGGTCCCTTTCAATCCCTCTGCAACGATTTCCGCAATGTCCTTCACCTTGGTCTCGCCGCTGGCGCGGTCCTTGAGGCCGTCTTCCATCATGGTCATGCAGTACGGGCAGGTGACGCAGATGGTGCCGGGGGATCCCGCCAGCGCCTCGTTCACCCGGTTAAGGTTGATCCTCTCCCCCAGGTGCTCTTCCAGCCACATGCGGCCGCCGCCGGCGCCGCAGCAAAACGAGTTCTCGCGGTTTCTCGGCATTTCCGTGGGAACGGTGCCGGTCGCCTGGGCGATGACCTTGCGCGGCGCCTCGTAGATGCCGTTGTGGCGCCCGAGGTAGCAGGAGTCGTGGAAGACGATGTTGCCACCCTTCGCCTGATGCATATCGAGCTTCAACTTCCCTTCCCCCAGCAACTGCTCGATGAGTTCCGCGTGCGGGATGACCTCCAGTTCCAGGCCGTACTGCCGGTAATCGTTTTTAAGGGTGCTGAAGCAGTGCGGGCACTGGGTGATCACCTTGGTGACCTTCTTCTCCTGGAACATGGCCACGTTCTCGCGCGCCATCTTGTCGAAGACATATTCGTTCCCCAGCCTGCGCACGCTGTCGCCGCAGCACTTCTCTTCCTTGCCCAGGATTCCCCAGGAAACGCCCGCCGCGTCGAGGATCCGCGCCATGGAAAGGGTGACCTGCTTGGCGCGGGAGTCGAAGGACCCTGCGCAGCCGACGTAGAAGAGGTACTCGGTCTTGCCCGCCTCGAACGGTTTTACTTCGTGGGCGCCGACCCATTTGCCGCGGTCGCCGGGGGCGATCCCCCACGGGTTGGAGCGCTGCTCCATGTTCTCGAAGAGGTTCAAAAGCTCCTCGGGGAAATCGGCCTCCATCTGGACCAGGTGCCGGCGCATCTTGTTGATCTTGGGCATCTGCTCGATGAAGACCGGGCAGGCGTTGAGGCAGGCGCCACAGGTGGTGCAGGACCAGAGGGCGTCGGCTTTCACGCTCCCCTCCCCTTCACCGATCACCGGGACCGTTGCCACGCCGCCGCGCTGCAGCTGGACGCCATTGGCCAGGAGGTTCACCTTGATGTCGTGCATGACGCGGCGCGGGTTAAGCGGCTTGCCGGTAGCGGCCGCGGGGCAGGCGTTTTCGCAGCGCCCGCATTCGGTGCAGGAGAAGGAATCGAAGAGATCCTTCCAGGTGAAGTTCTCGATGCTCCCTGCGCCGTAGGCGTTTCCTTCGGCGAACTCCTCGCGCTCCTGCGTATTCGGCGTCCCCAATCCCTTGAAGTAGCAGTTGGGGATGGCGGCGAGGATGTGCATGTGCTTGCTGTATGGGAGGTAGTTGAGGAAGAAAAGAAGCACACCGGCATGGAGCCACCAGGAGACCACGCCCAAGGTGCCGAGGGTTTCCGGGCTCAAGCCGGACAGAGCGGCGGCAAGCGCCGAGGAAAGCGGCATGGCGTGGGCTGCGGCCTCGTGCCCCAAGGCGATTTCGGCCGCATGGAAGCCGAAGTAGGCCAGCATCAGGGTACCGATCATGGAGAGGATAGCGAACGCCTCGCCGGTCCGTGCCCCCTTGTAGGGAGGTGCGACCGCTCTTCTCACCAGGGCGATGGCGACCGCCACCAGGGCGAAGAGCGAAACCAGGTCGAACGCAATCAGAAGCGGCTGGTAGAGCGCCGCCGGGAGCAGCAGGGAAAGCTTTACCGACGGGAAGACGCCGGAGATGAGGAATTCCGTGTTGGCCAGGGCCAGGACCAGGAAGGACCAGAAGATGAAGACGTGGTTGACGCCGAAGGGGCGCTTCACCACCCTCTTTTGCAGGAAGGCGTAGACGAACATCCCCTGCAGCCGGTCCATGGCGTTGGAGAAACGGTCCTCGGCGGCGCCGACGGCGACCAGGCTGAAGCGGCGGTAGCAGCTCCAGATGAAGATGGTGCAGGCCGCAGCCAGAAGCGGCGCAAATATAACAGGATCAGGTTGCATAGTAATATCCCTTCTCAATGGTCACGGGAGGTTTCGATTCCCGAAGACAGGTCATGTGTGCAGCGGCCCCCTCATCCGCCCCTGCGGGGCACCTTCTCCCAGAGGGAGAAGGGATGGACGCCCCGTCAGACGCTTCTATAAAGTTCCCTCTCCCTCTGGGAGAGGGTCAGGGCGAGGGGTCCACGGTCCCCTCTCCCTCTGGGAGAGGGTTAGGGTGAGGGAGGGCCTAAGCCGCCTCAACGTCCCGCTCGGCCTGCCCCCCCGGGTTCTTCGCCGTCTTAAGCTCGCGCAGCGTGGCGGTAATGGCGGGGACGATCTCGAACAGGTCCCCCACGATGCCGTAGCTCGCCACTTCGAAGATGGGGGCTTCCTTGTCGCGGTTGATGGCGATGATCAGGTCGGAGTCCTGCATCCCCACCAGGTGCTGAATGGCGCCGGAGATGCCGCAGGCGATGTAGATCTTCGGCCGTACCGTCTTACCGGTCTGCCCCACCTGCCGGTCGCCGGGCATCCAACCGGCGTCCACCGCGCTGCGGGACGCACCCACCACGCCCCCGAGTTCGTCCGCCAGTTCCTGCAGGATGGCGAAGTTCTCTTTGGCCATCATGCCGCGGCCGCCGGAGACGATGAACTCAGCCCCCGCTATGTCGACCTGCCCCGCTTTGCTGTCCCGGATCACCTGAAGCACCTTGGTGAAGACGTCGGACTCGCTCAAGAGGAAGGAAGCATATACGATCTTGCCGCTGCGACCGGCCGTCTGCGCGGGCATCGGCATCACGTGGGAGCGCACCGTCGCCATCTGCGGACGGAAACGGTCGCACATGATGGTCGCCATGATGTTGCCGCCAAAGGCCGGGCGGGTCTGCATCAGGTTGCGCTTCGCATCGATGTCGAGGCCGGTACAGTCGGCGGTGAGCCCGGTTTTTACCCGTGTCGCCACGGCGCCTGCCAGATCGCGTCCCATGCCGGTCGCGCCCATGAGCACGATCTCGGGCTTGTAGCGGTCGATCAGGTGGCAAAGTGCGTCTAGGTACGGATAGGTGCGGTAGTACTCCAGCACGGCCTGGTCCATGAGGTAGGCCTTGTCGGCGCCGTAGGTGAAGGCCTCGTGGCAGAGGTGCTCCACCTTGTGCCCCATCACCACTGCGCAGAGCTCGACGCCGAGCTTCGCGGCAAGTTCCTTCCCCTTTCCCATCAGTTCCCAGGAGACACGGGCGGCCTCGCCTTCGGTCTGCTCGACGAAGACCCAGACGCCGCGGAATCCGGCCACGTACTCGCGCCGTGCCAGCTCCTCGGGATCCGCCTCTTCCTCGGCGAGGTCCTGTTGGCCGGCCAGCATCGCAAGGATCTCCAACTCCTCCTTGCTGTAGAAGATCTCCAGGGCGGAGCCCGGGCAGGCCTTCACGCACTTGAGGCAGCCGATGCATTTCGAGAGCTCTATTTGCGGCTCCCCCGCATCGCTCATCTGTATCCCGTCCACCGGGCAGCTGCTCTGGCAGCGCGCGCCGCAGGCGATACATTTACCCTCTAAGAGCCGCACCTTCCCGCGCGGCTTTTTCAGTTTAGGTTTTGCCTCACTCATCTTTCTCCCCACTTTCGGTCACGTCCATCACGTCCACCAAGTCCATGGCGTCCATTCAGTCCATAAGGTTTTTTAGTGACTAAACCGCCAGCATGTCCCTGGCCAGAAGCCGCTCCACCAGGAGGCGGGCTGTCCCTTTCGGGTCGTTCAGGCCGTCGCCGAGCATCTCGCCTTTGCTGCGCTCAGGAGAGAAGATCCTGCTCACCCAGGTGGGCGACCCCTTGAGCCCGATGCTGTTGGGATCGAGTCTCAACTCGTTGTTGTCCCAGACCCGCACCTCGCCCTTGGCGGCCTTGAGACGCATCGGCACCGTTGGGTAGCGGGGGCGGTTCAGCTCGCGCACCACGGTGATCATGGCAGGGAGTTTAGCCTCCACGATCTCGTAGCGTCCCTCAAGCTTGCGCCTGACCCTGATCTTCTTGGCCAGGAAATCCAGGTGCTCGATGCGGTCCACCAGGGTAAGCTGCGAAAAGCCGAGCCTGATTGCTATGCCCGGGCCGACCTGCGCGGTATCGCCGTCGATGGTCTGCTTGCCGCAGAACACGATCCCCACTTCGCCGTCCTGCGCCAGCTTGCTGATGGCGGCAGCTAAGACGTTGCTGGTGGACAGGGTGTCGGCGCCGCCGAAGGCGCGGTCGGAGAGGAGGATGGCGTCGTCCACCCCTAGTGCGAGCGCCTTTCTCAGGGCTGCCTCGGCGTTGGGGGGACCCATGGAGAGGGCCGCGGCCTTGAAACCGTAGCGCGCCTTCATGCGCAGGCTCTCCTCCAGCGCGTGCGTGTCGTAGGGGTTGATGATGAAGGGGATACCGTCGCGCACCAGCGTGTTGGTCACCGGGTCGATCTGCACTTGGGTGGTGTCCGGGACCTGTTTAATGCAAGCAACCACGTACATGGGTCAAAACCTCTCTCTCTTCAGTTAGCTTTTATCTGCTCTTTTGCCACGTCCATCGGGTCCACCAGGTCCATAAAGTCCATGTGGTCCACCAAAGGGCAGTGGCAGCTACTGCTCCAACGGCGCTTCCATGCGCTTGGAAAGCTCCCACTGCTCCTTGAACAGGGCGAACGCCTCGCGCATGATGGAAGAAGCTTTCTTCCCCCTGCTGTCCATCAGCTGCTGAATGGCGTCCCTCTCCTCGTCGCTCATGCGGATCGAGATGATGTTGGCTTTCTTCTGGCTCCGGTCCTTCATACGCTCCCCCTTGCTTGCTACGTCCTTTATTAATGCTGCCTGGTTACAGCAGCTCGATCTCGTCTGAGGGCCTTACCACGCCGCCGTTCACCACGGTGGCGAACACCCCTTCCTTAGGCATGACGCAATCGCCCGCTTGATAGAAGATGGCGCAGCGGGTATGGCAGACCTTCCCGATCTGGGAAATCTCCAGCACCACGGGACCTATGGCCAGCCGGGAGCCGACAGGCAAGTTGACCAGGTCCACTCCGCGGGTGGTGATGTTCTCGGCGAAGTCGCCGGGCCCCACGGATAGCCCCAGCGAAACCATCTTGTCGATGCTCTCCTGGGCCAGAAGGCTCACCTGGCGGTGCCAGTCGCCAGCGTGGGCGTCGCCGATGATGCCGAAGTTTTCCCGGACATGCACCGACTCCACCGGCGTCTTCTTCTCCCCTTTGCTCTTGCTCACGCTTACCGCGACTATTGAACCCGACATATCTCTTTCCTCCCTGCTCCCGATGCTGGTCCCGGTTCCGATCCTTCTGGTGCTGTTGCCAGCCCCCAGCCCCAGCCCCTAGCCCCTAGTCTCTGGTTTTCCCAGTCCCCAGCCTCCAGCCCCTAGCCCCTGCTTCACCCGCCGATCCGGGACATGTTGACCGTTATCTTCTCCGCCTCGGGCTCGGCTATGTGATGCCGCCCGGGCTTTTGCGTCACGATGCGCCGGATCTCTTCCTGCAGCCGGTATGGGTCGAGGCTCTGCAAAAGCGGTTTCAAGTCCACCCCCTGGTCGGAGAAGAGGCAGCCTCGCATCCTGCCGGCGGCGGTCACCCTGATCCTGTTGCAGCTCTCGCAGAAGTGACCGGAAACCGGGGTGATGATGCCGATGGCTCCGGCCGCCCCCTCAATCTTGAAATTGCGTGCCGGTCCCGCCATCTCCGCGCCGACCATGGGAAGCAGCGGGTAGCGCTCCGCTATCCGCGCGAGGATCTCGCTCCCCGGCATGCTCTGCGCGCCCCACCCCTCGTCCAGCAGGGTCGGCATGTACTCTATGAAACGCACCGTGTAGGGCTTTTTGATGCTGAGCGCGGCGAAGTCCAGGATCTCGGCATCGTTCACCCCGCGCATCACCACCATGTTTATCTTCAGGTTGACGAAACCCGCCCGCTCAGCGGCCTCGATACCGGCAAGCACCCGCTTCAGGTCTGCACCGCGGGTGATGCGGGCGAAGACTTCGGGCTTCAGCGAATCGAGGCTTATGTTGAGCCTCGCAACCCCGGCGCGCTTGAGCGGCAGCGTCATCTCCTCCAGTTGCAGCCCGTTGGTGGTCAGCACCAGCTCCTTCAAGCCGGGCACCCGCGACAGGCGCTCCAGGAAAGGTACGATCCCCTTCCTCACCAGCGGCTCCCCGCCGGTCACCCTGATCTTCTCTATCCCCTGAGCTATACAGGCGCCCGCCACGCGATAGAGCTCCTCGTAGCTCAGCATCTCTTTATGCTCGAGCTTCTCAACGCCCTGCGCCGGCATGCAGTAGCTGCAGCGCATGTTGCAGCGGTCCGTGACCGAGAGTCTCAAGTAGTTTATGCGCCTGCCATAGGTATCGATCAGTGCCATGCCGCCACTCCCATTTCTCAATCGCCCCCCTTTGCGAAGGGGGGTTGGGGGGATTTTTCTGGACTAAAGAGATCCGCCTCGTGAACTGCCTGTTTGTATACAAAGGCAATATCGGTACCAACTGCTGCAAAACGTCACACAAAAAAGCGAAAGGAAGGAGAGAGGGGGGACTAACATAGTGAATACATGAGGAACAAGCTTTTTTGAAGCTGCTGCGGGGGAGCTTTCGAGGCGGGGATGAGATGTTGTATCACTGACCAAAACAACCGTACCACAACTGAGCAATCGCTCCATAATGGAACACGGCAGCTGTTACTTTTCAGAACGAGGCGTAAAACCGGGGGTAGGAGTTGTGTAAACAGTGTGTGAGTTAAGTATACGGTATCCTGCAAAAAAATAACAGATGCCGAAAAAAATGCGGCTCTGGCAAATTCTGGTATGGGGTTTGCGATAACCTAGAAAACCGTTTTAGGACAGTGTATGCAACATGAACCTACTCAATGGTTAAACAACCGGGCTTGAAATCCGGACACAACAACAGGGGGAAAGACAAATGGCATTAGGAGAGCAGACGTACGGTTTCTACATTCCGACAGTATCACTGATGGGTATTGGTTCCGCTAAAGAGACCGGTGGCCAGATCAAGGCGCTGGGCGCATCCAAGGCGCTGATCGTTACCGACAAGGGCCTCTCGGCCATGGGCGTTGCCGACAAGATCAAGTCCCAGGTTGAAGAAGCTGGTGTATCCGCAGTCATCTTCGACGGCGCAGAGCCGAACCCGACCGACATCAACGTGCACGACGGCGTCAAGGTGTACCAGGACAACGGCTGCGACGCGATCATCTCCCTGGGCGGCGGCTCCTCCCACGACTGCGCCAAGGGCATCGGCATGGTCATCGGCAACGGCGGCCACATCCGCGACCTCGAAGGCGTGAACAAGACCACCAAGCCGATGCCGGCATTCGTGGCAATCAACACCACCGCAGGCACCGCGTCCGAAATGACCCGTTTCTGCATCATCACCAACACCGACACCCACGTTAAGATGGCAATCGTCGACTGGCGCTGCACCCCGAACGTCGCGATCAACGACCCGCTGCTCATGGTCGGCAAGCCGGCAGCACTGACCGCGGCAACCGGCATGGACGCACTGACCCACGCGGTCGAGGCGTACGTATCCACCATCGCCACCCCGATCACCGACGCTTGCGCCATCAAGGCAATTGAGCTGATCGCCGAGTACCTCTCCAAGGCAGTCGCCAACGGCGAAGACCTCGAGGCGCGCGACAAGATGGCTTACGCCGAGTACCTGGCAGGCATGGCGTTCAACAACGCATCGCTTGGCTACGTTCACTCCATGGCTCACCAGCTGGGCGGCTTCTACAACCTGCCGCACGGCGTCTGCAACGCGATCCTGCTCCCGGCCGTAAGCCAGTACAACCTGATCGCCTGCCCGAAGCGTTTCGCTGACATCGCCAAGGCTCTGGGCGAGAACATCGACGGCCTCTCCGTTACCGAAGCAGGCCAGAAGGCAATCGACAGGATCCGCACCCTCTCCGCTTCCATCGGCATCCCGACCGGCCTCAAGGCCCTCAACGTCAAGGAAGAGGACCTCACCATCATGGCTGAGAACGCGAAGAAAGACGCCTGCCAGTTCACCAACCCGCGCAAGGCAACCCTCGATCAGGTCGTCCAGATCTTCAAGGACGCAATGTAAGAGATAGCAGCATCGCAGCAAACCTCCCCTCCCCTTCACCGGGGAGGGGTCATTATCCTCCGAGCCATGCGCAGCCTAAAAGGGATCACCCTCACGGAGCCAGGCCAACGGGTTTCGCTGGAAACGGCGGAGCCTCCCTCTTGGAAAGGAGCGCCGGCACCGATGCCGGAAACTAATTAATAGGGAGCTTGAAAAGCATGGATAAGATTTTTCGCGTCAACATGACCGACCTCACCACCAAGATTGAAGAAGTTCCGGCAGCCTGGGCAGGCCTTGGCGGCCGCGCGCTTACCTCCACCATCGTGGCCGCTGAAGTGCCGCCGACCTGCCATGCGCTTTCCGCGCAGAACGTTCTTTGCTTCGCGCCGGGCCTTCTGACCGGCACCGCTGCAGCTAACTCCGGCCGCCTCTCCGCAGGCGCCAAGAGCCCCCTTACCGGCGGCATCAAGGAGTCCAACGCCGGCGGCACCGCGGCACAGATCCTGGCTAAACTCGGAATCAAGGCCCTCATCATCGAAGGCGCGCCGAAGTCCGGCACCTGGTACAACCTCGCCGTGGGGATCAACGGCGTCACCATCAACGAGGAGAAAGAACTTCTCGGCGTCGGCAACTTCGCCGTCATCGACGCAGTTGAGAAGCGCCTGGGCAAGAAGACCGGCATCCTCACCATCGGCATCGCCGGCGAGCTTAAGATGACCGCGGCTAACATCTCCGTGAAGGACCCGGACAGCAAGATCCGCAGCCACGGCCGTGGCGGCCTGGGAGCAGTCATGGGCTCCAAGCAGATCAAATTCATCTCCATCGACGGTGAGGGCGCGAAACCCGTGACCATCGCCGATCCGGAGAAATTCAAGACCGCGGCAAGGGCCTTCTCCAAGGCGCTTCTCGACCACCCGGTCTCCGGCGAAGGCCTGCCGACCTACGGCACCAACGTCCTCGTCAACATCCTGAACGAAGCAGGCGGCCTGCCGACCAGGAACTTCACCTTCGGCACGTTCGAAGGGCACGACAAGATTTCCGGCGAGACCATGCACGACACCATTGCGGCACGCGGCGGGAAGGTGAAGCACGGCTGCCACGCAGGGTGCATCATCCAGTGCTCGCAGGTCTACAACGACAAGGACGGCAAGTACGTCACCTCCGGCTTCGAGTACGAGACCATCTGGGGCCTGGGCGCCGACTGCTGCATCGACAACCTGGACGATATCGCCCGCGCCGACAACCTGATGGACGACATCGGGATCGACTCCATCGAGACCGCCGTCATGTTCGGCGTCGCCATGGAAGCCGGCATCCTCAACTGGGGCGACTCCAAGGAAATGCTGCGCCTTCTGACCGATGAAATCGGCAAAGGTACCGCCCTGGGCCGCATCCTGGGCGGCGGTGCCGGCTCCGTAGGCCGCACCTACGGCGTCACCCGCGTACCGGTCGTGAAGAACCAGGGTATCCCGGCTTACGACCCGCGCTCCGTCAAGGGTATCGGCGTCACCTACGCGACCAGCACCATGGGCGCCGACCACACCTCCGGCTACACCATCGCCACCAACATCCTGAACGTCGGCGGCTACGTCGATCCGCTCAAGAAGGACGGCCAGGTCGAGCTCTCCCGCAACCTGCAGATCGCGACCGCTGCGGTCGACTCCACCGGCATGTGCATCTTCGTGGCCTTCCCGGCCCTGGACATCCCGGAGTGCCTACCGGCCCTGATCGACATGATCAACGCCCGCTTCGGCATCGCCCTTACCGGCGACGACGTCACCAACCTGGGCAAGCATGTCCTGAAGCTTGAGCGCAAGTTCAACCAGGAAGCGGGTCTCACCAATGTGCACGACCGCCTGCCGGACTTCTTCAAAACCGAGCCGGTAGCGCCGCACAACGCGGTATGGGACTTCACCGACGCAGAACTCGACGAGTTCTGGAACTTCTAAAAACCGCTCCACTCCCCGGCGTGACCAAAAGTCACGCCGGGCTTTTTCGTTTCTACCCACGAATTCGCAGGTGCCACATGAGAATCACGCTCAAGCTTTTCGCGACATTTAGAAACGGCAGGTTCAAGGTGGCCGAGCAGGAACTCCCGGATGGGACCGAGGTGCGGGCCGTGGTGCTGAGCCTCGGGCTCACCGAGGAGGAGATCGGTATCGTCATGCTGAACGGCAGGCACGGGGAACTGGACTCCAAGCTCTCCGACCACGACACCCTGTCCCTGTTCCCGCTGGTAGGAGGAGGCTAACATGCTCAAGGCACTCACCTTTCTCAAGGATTCCACCCAAGGGGGGATGCTCTCCTGGAGCGCTCAGAGTCAAGCCGCCGCAAAGTTCGGCCTGAGGTACCACAAGGTCGAGGCGCTGGCTCTGGAAAACGGGATCTTCCCGGCGCGCTACCAGCGCAACCGGAACATGATCTCGATCGAGGAGCAGTTGAAGCTGTTCCGCAGCCGCGTGGCGGTGATCGGCTGCGGGGGGCTCGGCGGGTACGTCATCGAGGAGCTGGCGCGCATCGGCGTCGGCCACATCGTTGCCATAGACCCCGACGTCTTCGAGGAGCATAACCTGAACCGCCAGATCCTCTCCACGCCGGCGACGCTTGGCAAGGCCAAGGTCGATGCTGCCGTAGACCGTGTGGCGGAGATCAACCCCGCCGTCACCGTTACCCCCGTTCAAGATTATTTCTGCCTCGCCAACGGCTTCGAGCAGCTGGCCGGCGCCATGGTCGCGATCGACGCCCTCGACAGCATCTCGTACCGGCTGGAGCTCGCCGAGTTTTGCACCCTGGCGGGGATACCGATGGTCCACGGCGCCATCGGCGGCTGGTACGGCCACGTGGCGACGCAGCTCCCCGGCGATACCACCGTGCAGAGCATCTACCGCCACTGGGTGGCGGGAAAGGGGATCGAGCAGCAACTGGGAAACCCCGCCTTCACTCCAGCCGTAGTGGCAAGCCTGGAGGTGGCCGAGGCGTGCAAGATCCTCCTCGGCAAGGGAGAGCTTCTGCGCGACCGCAAGCTGAGCATCGACCTTCTCGAGATGGAGTTCCACGAGATCTCCTACCCCAAGGCGCCTCCCGTCGAATTGGTCGTCGCTGCATAATGGTGTACTGCGTAGGGCGGGCGTTCTAGCCGCGGTTGCAAGGCGCCGAGTCCATCGTAGAAACTGCGAGGTGTAACATGCCAAGCTTTGAAGAAGCACGCGATATCATACTGGCCAACGTGCACCAGTTGGGAGAGGAGATGGTTCCCCTCCTGGAGGCCGTGGGCCGGGTGGTGAGACGGGACGTAATCGCCCCCTGGGACCTGCCCCAGTTCGACAACTCCGCCATGGACGGCTTCGCCGTGCGCGCGGCCGATTGCAGCCAGGTTCCGGCGGAGCTTTGCGTCACCGGTTTCCTGCCGGCAGGCGCTGACGGGCCGGCCGCTGTGGAGCCTGGGTGCGCGGTGCGGATCATGACCGGCGCCCCCATCCCCCCGGGATGCAACGCCGTCATCCCCATCGAGGAAACCGAAGAAAACGGCGACCAGGTGGTGATCCGGCAGAAAGTGCAGCCGCGGCAGCATGTCCGGCACCAAGGCTCTGACGTCGCGGCTGGAGCGCCGATCATGGAGGCAGGTACCACGGTGCGCCCGGCAGAGATCGGCATGCTGGCGGCCATGGGACAGGCTCTGGTCCCGGTGTATCGCAAGGCCCGCGTGGCGATCCTTTCCACCGGCGACGAGCTGGTTGAACTAGGCGAGCCCCCTGCCCCCGGGCGGGTGATCAACACCAACGCCCTCTCGCTTGCCGCTGCCGTGCGCGAGGCGGGAGCCGAGCCGGTGCTTCTCGGCATCGCCAAAGACGACATCGAAAGCCATCGGGAGAAGATAGAGCAGGGATTTTTGTGCGACGCCCTGATCACCTCCGCCGGGGTATCGGCTGGAGACCGTGACCTGGTACGGGAAGTCCTGGCGGAGCTGGGGGCGCAGGAGCAGTTCTGGAAGATCGCCATGAAGCCGGGCGGTCCGACCGCGTTCGCCCTCAAGGACGGAAGGCCTGTCTTCTCGCTTCCCGGCAACCCCGTCTCCACCATGGTCACTTTCGAGCTCCTGGTAAAACCGGCGCTCTTGAAGATGATGGGATACCGGAAAGTGGTGCGCCCCTTCGTGAAGGGGATCCTAGCGGAGGATGCCCACAAGAAGCAAGGGAAGACCCACTTCATACGGGTCACCGTCAAGAAGAGGCATGGGCGCTACGTCGCCTACTGCGCCGGGGACCAGCACACCGCCATCCTGAGCACCATGACCAGGTGCGACGCGCTCGCCGCCCTCCCCTCCGGGGCCACCTTCGTCGCGGCGGGAAGCGAGGTCGACCTGGTCCTCCTGAGGGACGTGGAGCTGGTGCCGGAAACGACTTCTTAGCCGCAGGCATAAAAGGAGAAACCATGTTCAACCACTTCGACGATCAGGGGCAGGCCATCATGGTCGACGTGAGCGGAAAGCAGTGCACGCTGAGGACCGCGACCGCGCAGGCCCGGGTGCTGCTGAAACCGGCGACCTTGGCCGCCATCCTGGAAGGATCGGTCGCCAAGGGGGACGTCCTGGGCGTGGCCCGGCTGGCCGGCATCGCCGCCGCCAAGAAGACCCCCGACCTGATTCCCCTCTCCCACCCCTTGGCAATCCACCACGCCGCCGTGGAGTTCCGGCCCGACCCGGCCACCGGCGAGCTGATGATAGAGGCGACGGTGCGGGCCTTCGAGCGGACCGGCGTCGAGATGGAAGCGATGACCGCCGCCTCGGTCGCGGCGCTCACCGTGTACGACATGTGCAAGGGGAGCGACAAGTCGATAGCGATAGCAGAGGTGGTGCTGATGTTCAAGGAAGGGGGCAAAAGCGGTACCTACCGCCGCGGCGAGCCGTAACAGGCGGGGATTCATGTCTCATTTGCTATATACCTTTTACTGAATATGCGATATAGTGCCTGCATCTCAGGAGGTGAACCCCGACATGAACGAACTATTGATGCTGGTCGGCTTCTTTATTTTCTGGGTAGTGCTGCAGCGCTACATCCTCCCGAAGCTTGGGGTCCAGACTTGAATGTCGCCATCGTGCGCCCCCGGGGACCGGGGGGAGAAAGAGAAGAAAGAGCAGTAAAAAAATGAGAAAGGGCGCCGGTTGAAACCAGGCGCCCTTTCCTTTTTCTGATCATGCTTGATCTGCTGCTTCATACGGCCACAATCCCCTCTCCCTATGGGAGAGGGTCAGGGTGAGGGGAATTTACTCCCAGAATCTTCCCTCACCCGCCCTTCGGGCACCCTCTCCCAG
>MTLD01000336.1_pt1 | contig 40828 bp, 33 predicted proteins | sample 1982471 | NCBI WGS metagenome assembly MTLD01 (sample SAMN05712604, study PRJNA340218) | biofilm metagenome | isolation source: sample SPM anode biofilm adapted to -50 mV | place: USA | collected 2012-02-03 | reverse complement strand
TTTTGATTGTCCGATTGACGGGGAGCACACCACTTCTTGAAAAGGGGGACTCTTTTCTTTATGGTGCCAATACAGCCTTCTGGAAGTGTATTATTTTCAAGAGGCAGGATTTGGAAAGTGCAAAAAGAATACTTAACTCAATAGAATTCATTGGAGGGGTAGCTATGCGTATTCGCTCGAAGCTGACAATTTTATTTGCCGGATTGACAGGCGCAATGCTGCTGGTGGCGGCCTTTTTGGGGTATTATCTTGTTCAACGTGAGCTAACGTCGAAGATAGAGCGGGAATTGGCGGTCAACGTGGTGACACACACGAATGAACTGAATAACAATATTTTGAGTAAAGCCAAGTTGCTGGAAATAAGCTGGTATAATTTGGAGCGAGAGGCGCAAGAAGGAACGCTGACGGCTGACCGGCTGTCCGGCTACAAGCAGGTGGATCCGGAACTGACGGATATGTATTTTGGCTTCATGAACGGAGACTTTATCGACGGTAGCGGCTGGAAACCTCCCTCCGGTTATGATCCGCGGCAGCGACCCTGGTATAAGGAGGCTGTAGAGGCGGGGCGTCTTAAGGTGACGGCTCCTTATTTGGATATGGTGACCCAGCAGATGGCTCTGGCCATCGTGATGCCTATACATGACGCGCAGGGGCAAGTTTACGGCGTTGCAGGGGCGGATGTGCCCCTGAAAACCCTACTGGAAAATCTGAATTGGGCCAGCGAGTACGAAGGAGGCTATGCCTATCTTCTGGATCGGAACGGAGTGGTGCTGGTGCATCCGGAAAGCGCCGTCTTAGGGGTAAATGTTTTGCAGTCTCCCGATTACCAGGAGGATATGAAAGAAACCATACGCCGTATGCTGCGAGAGGAACAAGGCTGGGGACGGTACTATTACAATGGGAATTCGCGGCTTGTGTATTTTAAACAGGTCCCTGCGATGCAGTGGTTTTTGGTTATGTCGGTACCGGAGGATGTGGTTTACGCGCCGTTGCGGCAGCTGGCTGTCTGGTTTTTAGGGTTGTTCTTGGCGTCCATGGCGCTAGTGATCTCGGTTTCTTTCTGGGTAGCCAAGCGCCTTAGTCAGCCTATTATCGCGCTGGCGGCGGAGGTCAAACGTATTGGCGAAGGCGATCTGGCGGCAAAAGTACAGGCGTCAGGCTATGAGGAATTGGACGAACTGGCAGCTTCTTTTAACCGGATGGTAGAGGGCTTGCAGCAATCCTTTGCCGAAATTGCGCGGCAAGGGGAGGAAGCGGCGGCACAGGCCCGCTCTTTTCAAGAGATGACCGGTCACTTGATTACGGAAGGGGAATCTACGCAGGCGTTGATGGCGGTGGTTACCCAGGATGCCATTCGTTTGGCGGGAGGACTTCACAGTGTAATCTCTACGCTAAATGAAACCAAAGATGGCTGGGTTGTACGCCAGTCCGCCGGGCGTTATTGCCTGCCAGTGGGTTTTCGGGGAGGACTGTCTGAGGGCTTGACGCAAGAGGTGCTACAGCGTGGCGAAGTCGTTTTTGTGCCGGATTACCACTCTTATGCGGCGAAGCTGTCTTTTTTTTATAAGGCGCCTATTGGCAGTTGTATCGGTTTACCGCTAAAGTTGGGTAAAGAAATCATAGGAGTGCTGGTGGTAGCGTGGTCGGAGACAAGCTCTGTGATGGATGCTAAAGCCGAAGCCATTTTGCGTCAATACGCTAATATTGTTTCCGCAGCTCTGGCTAGGGCGCAAGACCATGAAAGCATGTATCAACTGGCGTATGTTGATGAGCTGACAGGACTGCCCAACCGGAGAAATTTTTACAGGCAATTACAGGAAAAGATTTCAGCTGGTGACGAAGCGTTATCAGGCTATATATTCTTACTGGACTTGGACAACTTGAAGCTGATCAATGATTCGTTAGGGCATAGCAGGGGAGATCATTTTATTTGTACCGTAGCGGCGGCGCTGAAACGCCATGTGCCTGTAGGCGGCATGATTGCCAGGCTGGGCGGAGATGAGTTTGGTTTGTGGCTGCCTGAAACGGCATGTAAAGAAGCGGGGCCGGTAGCGGAGCAACTGCTGCGGGCGATTGAAGCGGGTGAAACAGTGGACGAGCATCCGCTCCATATAACGGCTAGTATAGGTATTGCCGCTTATCCGCGTGATGGCCTGACTATAGAAGAACTGTTGCAAAATGCCGACGCTGCTCTATATGAAGCCAAAGACAGCGGTAAAAATACTTGGCGTATGTGCACGCGGAAATTGTTGCAGGAAACTCGGGAAAAGCTCTTTTTATCCAACTCCTTGCGCAGCGCCATTGCCAATCGGGAGTTTAGTCTGGCGTTCCAGCCGATTGTTGATGCTGCGAAAAATCTTGTCGCTTTTGAAGCGTTGCTGCGCTGGCGCAGTGCAGAATACGGGCAGGTGCCGCCTGACAAGTTCATCCCCCTAGCGGAGCAGTGCGGCTTGATGCCTCGTATCGGTCTGTGGGTGCTGGAGGAGGCTTGCCGCTTTGCTGACAATTTGCGGCAGCAAGGGTTGGGGGCGGTGCGAGTGCATGTGAATGTATCGACACAGCAGTTGGAAGATGAAGGCTTTTGCAGCATGGTCGAAGACCTTTTGCATAAAAAGCTGCAAGACCGCAATGCCATTATCTTGGAGGTTACGGAAAGCGTGTTTATGGCATCGATTGGGCAGGCGGTAACCAGCTTGCATACATTGAAGCAGCAGGGACTTACTCTTTCCATGGATGACTTTGGCGAAGGATTTTCTTCGTTGGCGCAGCTGCTGCGCTTGCCCTTTGAGTCTCTGAAAATCTCCCGGACGCTGGTTCAGAATTTAGGCGATGATGCGCGCCATATGCAGTATATCGCGGCCATTGTGGAGATGATGCATGCGTTGAATATGGAAGTGGTCGCCGAAGGCGTGGAAACGGAGTTGGAGTGGCAGAGCGTAGGCCGCTGCGGCTTTGATTTAGTGCAGGGCTATTATATTGCACGCCCTTTGACGGCGGACGCGGCGCTGGAGTGGGCGAGGGAGAACGAGAATCAACAAAGTGTTTAATGATTACAAAAAATGTTGACAACAGGTGTGCCTTCTTTTAAGATGGAAGTATTCCATTTTGAAAGAAGGCTGTTGTTTTATGAAACGGATTTTGACGGTGTTGGCGGGCTGTCTGTCTATAAGTCTGGGCATTTTGATTTTTAAGTATGCGCATATCACCACCGGAGGTACAACAGGCTTGGCCCTTAACCTGGCCTATTGGCTGCAGATTCCTTTTGACGGCTTGTTTTTTGTGGTGAATACGCCGTTTTACATTTTGTCGCTCAAGCGGCTGGGTTGGAAGTTTACGGCTAGCACCTTGTTGTCGGTTGTGGCAGTGGTGTTGCTGACTGGTGTGGAGCGTATCGCTCCGGCGATGCAACTAGATCCCTTGTTTGGAGCTCTTGCGGGCGGCGTACTAGCCGGCTTAGGCCTGTCGTTGCTCTTTATGGGGCAAAGCTCGCTGGGCGGGACTGGCGTGTTGACTGTGTATTTGCAGCAGCGCTATGGCTGGGATCCGGGGAAGCTCAATTTTTGCTTTGATGCCGTGATTGTAGGTTCCAGTATTTTAGTGGTCGGTGCTGGAGAGGCCTTGTTTTCAGCGCTGTCCATTGTGGTGGTGTCTAGCGTGATCAGCTTGTTTAAAAAGCGCATCGCCAGTTCCTATCGGACGCCGGCGGCGCATGCCGAAGCGGCGTAGACGCGGGAGTTACGAACCAGAGAACCAGAGTGACCGGAGGGTATGGCAGAGGGTTACGGGGCACGATATTATAAACAGGAGTAGGGAGTAGAGTGAGGGTTCGGTGGAACAGAAAGAGCAATACGATTCATAGAGATGAAAAGCCGTTTTTAGCGGCTTTTTTCATGCCCGGAGTTAGGCGGATCGTCTTGCACCAATAATAATCTCCAATATAATCATTGGTAGCCCTCCCTCTACTCACTCTACTCCTGTTAAAAATCATACTTCGTAACCCTCCTTCGAACCCTCCCGTGACTCCCGCGACTCCTGTTCGTTTTTCGTTTCTGTGATATGATAGAGACAAAGGCGGTGAAGGTTTTGCAAAAAGAAGCGGCTCTGGAATTTTTGGATCGCTTGGCGGCAGGGATGGCGCAGATGTTTGGCCCGTCCTGCGAAGTGGTGATTCATGATATGAACAATAAAGAAAGCTCCATTGTGTCGATCTATCATGGCGAGGTGACTAAGCGTCAGGTGGGCGACAGCTTGTCTATTTTGGGCGTGCAGAAGCTGGACGAATTTTTTGAGGGCCGGGACTTTGTGAACAGCCAGGGGAAAACGAAGGAAGGGCGGCTTTTAAAAAGCTCCACTTTTCATTTGCGCGGCGAAGATTATCATTATGCCATAGGCATCAACTACGATTATACCCATCTGGAATTAGCCAAATCGGTGCTGGCGGAACTGACGGCTGTGGGCGCGCCGATTGAAGAGGAGCTTCATGCCTCGGCGCCTACGTTGGATTCCATTTTTGAGGCTTGCTTGCAGCGTTTGGGAAAGCCCGTAGCCTTGCTCAACCGTGAGGATCGGCTGCAGATGATTGCGCTTCTGAGTGAGCAAGGGGCGTTTCAATTTGCCAAAAGCATTCCTGCGATTGCGGAAAAATTAAATGTGTCCCGCTTTACCATCTATAAGTATCTAAAAGAGCGGTCTTGAGGGGAACGGAGACTTGGAGAATAAATGCGACCTTCTTGGCGCAGGCGGCAGGATTTTGAGAGACAACGTATAATATCACAGTAGAGAGAAATGCGGGAAAGCAGCGTGGCGGCGTTGGCTTTCCTTTTTTTGCATAGCAAGGAGTGTTGGGGATTGTCGGAGCAGCGCAGGCAATTGGTGGCCCGAAATTTTTGGGAAAGCGTACCATTAGAGAAACGGGCTTTTGTCGCCGCTAGGCTGCCGGAGTATTTAGCCAAACTTTCAGGGCCGTTGTTTGCCCAGACGAAAGGGATGTATGTTCGCTCACTACAGGGCGGCGCGCGGACGGTTTATAAATTTCGCGTCAACAGCGGCGACCGAATTTTGTTTTTGTATGCTAGAGATATTCCCGGTTTGCGTCGGGAGGTGGCATCGGACAGCGTGGTGCTTTTAGAATACTGTAAGCATGATACGCAGGTGCGGCGAGGTGTTTCGCTGCAAGCGGCTGCAGCTGCAGCCGGAGCGGAGGATGCGGCATTTTGCGAAGAACCTTACGAAGAAGTCGGAGAAAGTGAGGCTTTGCGCCGGAGTCAGCAATACTGGGGCAATGTGCCGCAGATTCTTGATGCAGCCGCCTGGTATTTAACTACCGATGAAGGCTTGGCTCGCTTGGTAGAGGAAGGCCGGGGCGACTGGCAGCTATATCTCAGCCAAGAGCAGTATGACTGTGTGCTTAGCGAAGGCGAGCCGTTGTTTCTTGCTGGCGGAGCCGGTACCGGCAAGTCGACCGTGGGGCTGCATAAGCTGATGGCGCGGAGTTCTCAGGAAGCTAAGCTGGGCTATTTTACGTATGCCAAGCGGCTGAGGGATGATACGCAGGCCTTGTATGAAGCGTGGTGTGAGGGAGCGTCGGAATCGGTCCGAGCGCAAACGGAGTTTCATTGTGTAGCATCCTACTGTCGGGAACGGTTGGACGTCAGGGAAAAAGACGTAGTCTCGTTCCGGGTTTTTGAAAGCCAATTTTGGAGGGTCTATGGGAGCGCCAGCAGCTTCTCTGCTTCCGACGCCTGGCAGGAGATTCGAGGGCTTTTAAAGGGTGGCATGGGGCGTCACTGGCTGCGGCAAGATTTGTTGCTGCAACGCAAGTATTCAATAGAGGAAGAAACGGCGCGCTGGCTGGAGGACATTGGGTTTTGGCAAGAAGACGGTTACGGCTGGTGGCGCATTTTGCGCCGTGACGGCAGCCAAGGTTTATTTCAAGGCGCTGTCGGAGCTCCTTCAAAGGCGGTAAAAAAAGAAGCCTTGGCGCTTTTGGCGCGGCTGCAGCAGGAAATATATCAAATGTCTTTGCTGCCGAAGGATACGTATTTGCAGCTGCCGCTGGACCATTCTCTCTTTGGGGCGGAACAGCGCGAGCAGCTTTATGATGTGGCGCTGCAATATCAACAGTGGCTGGAAAGCCAGCAGTTGCTGGATGAAAACGACATGGCTCGGCAAGGTCTCGCCAGGTTGGCGGCAAGGAGGCTGCAGCCGGAGTTCGATTACCTGGTGATTGATGAAGTGCAGGATTTAAGTGAGCTGCAGCTCTACTTTTTACTGGCCTGCAAGAAGCACAACGACCATGATTTTCATTCCGTTTTATTCAGCGGTGATGTGCAGCAGACAATTAACCCGACGTATTTCGACTTTGGCCGTCTGCGCATGCCTTTTCATTATCGCGGGCATCTGCGGACGCAGCTGCGGGTTTTGACGAAAAATTATCGCTGCCGGGAGCCCATTGTGGCTCTAGGCAATGCGTTGGCGCAGTTTCGCAGCCGTTGGTGCGGCGCTTCAGACCAAGAAGAGACGCAGTTGCTGCAGCCGCTTTTGCCGGGGGCGTTCAAACCGCAATGGCTGCAGGCGCAGCCGGATAATGCCAGAGAACTCTTGGCGGCGGCGGCGGATGTACAGCGCGGCTATGTAACGGTGCTGGTAGCCAATGAACAAGAAAAGAAGCGTCTTTTGTCCGGCGGTTACGGACGGCATAACGTCTATACGGTTCAGGAATTTAAAGGGGCGGAAGATGATTATATCATTGCTTATCGCTTGCTTAGTTCGGCCAAGGACGCTTGGGAGGAGCTGCTGGGCGGCCAGGGACGGGGGCAGCTGCGCCTTAGGTATCAGGCTAATCTTCTCTATGTAGCTATTACCAGAGCCAAGGAACGCCTGTGTTTCTATGAAGATGACGCACCGGCGGGGGTGCTGGCGGCGTTGGCGAACTGGCTTGAAGAGGTAGCCGTGTTTGATGCATCCCGTCTTGGCTTGCAGGGAATTTCGGAAGCGGCGGCGCTGCTGGAAAAGGCGCGGGAGCGCGAGCGCGAAGAATACTACTTGGATGCCAGCGATTTGTACGCGCAAGCTGGCGATAGCGTTTCCGCTTCTCGCTGCTTGGGGGCGGAAGCCGAGGCGGCAGGGCAGGCGGAAGAGGCCTTGACGCATTATGAGCGGGCCGGCGAATGGGAGCGCGTACTGAACTTGGTGAAGGATACGACGAATGAGCTGGCGGCGCTGCGGGCGATGCTGCACTTGCGTCGCTCCTATGAAGAGGTGGAAGGGTATTTTGAGCCCCATGAAGAACGCTTGCCGTCAGTCATGGCGGCTATTTCCCGGGAAAAGGATATGGAGGCTCTGGCGGTGGAAGTCTATTGGCTGCCTAAAATGCAAGCCTTTACACAGGCCTGCGAGGAATGCGCCTACGAATTGGAATTTCTTTCTCTGGCGAAAGCGGAAGGAGGCAAACCCTAATGGAAGAAACGGAAATCCAGGTGCTGTTGCACCAGTTTAGTCAAAGCAGTAATGCTTTGAAGAAAGTAACCAAACGGATTATTGCCTTGCAGACCTTGGCGCAAGAGCTGCAGGACGCGGCTAGCGCTTTTGAAGAAGATCAACCGATGGAAGCCGTGGTTGAGCATTTGGAGCGGCAGTTGGGCAGCTTTGTTTCGGTCCAAAGCGAGATCAAAAGCTTGCGCCAAGATCAAGATGAATTGCAAGTTCAAGTGCGGTTGCTGGAAGAAAAGATAGGAGAACTGAGCCGAGGGCAGGAGGCGCTGCACCAGGACGTGAAGGAGTGCAAATCGCTTTTGCAGGAATCCTTGGCCGTGCAGCGGGCGCTTTTGGACCGCCTGCCGCCGGTGGCGGAAGAAGTAGAGTAAGAAGAAAGAAGGAACTCGATTCATGACAAACGCAGCAGACTGGCTGCTCTATAACGCCCGCATATGGACGGGCGAGGCGGAGCAGCCTTGGGCCCAGGCCTTGGCGGTGCGCGGCGTGCGCATCGTCGCGGTGGGCGCAGACGAAGAAATAAAGAAGCTGGCCGGCTTGAAAACGTCCTGCGTAGATGCTGGCGGCAAGCTGGTGCTGCCGAGTTTTATCGACAACCACACCCATTTTTTGATTGGCGGCTTCCAGCTTTTGTCGCTGGACTTGCGGACGGTAACGTGCAAAGAAGAATTCATCGCAGCTGTGCGGCAGCGGGCGGCAGAATTGCCGTCCGACGCTGTCTTAGGAGGCGGCGGCTGGAGCAATGATCAGTGGACGCAAACAGATCTGCCGCATCGCTCCTGGGTGGATTCCTTTACACGGGAAAGACCGGTTTTTTTACATCGCAGCGATTTGCACATCGCTTTTGCCAACAGCGCGGCGTTGCGGCTGGCGGGCATTGATAAAAATTCGCCGGACCCGGTGGGCGGGCAAATTCTACGGGACGAGGACACAGGCGAGCCAACGGGTATTCTTAAGGATAATGCGGTAAAACTGCTGCAGGAGAAGCTGCCCGCTCCGTCGCCGGAAGAATACGATCAGGCGCTGCAGGCGGCTATGGACTGCGCCCTTCGTTCCGGTGTCACTTCGGTGCAGGACGTGACGGCCTGGAGAGATTGGCTGGACTGGGAGTGCCTGCTGCGCTTTCAGAAAAAGCAGGCCTTAGCGGTGCGCATTTATGCGCGTACCCAGATTCATGAGTGGGAAAAACAGCTGCAGCTGCGCCAAGACGGTTTCGCAGACGATGCCTGGCTGCGCCTGGGCGGTCTCAAAGGATTTGTGGATGGCTCGCTGGGGTCCGGTACGGCGTATATGTGCGAGCCTTATGACGATGCACCGGAAACCTGCGGTTTGTTGACGGAGCAGATGCTGCCGGAAGGCATTATGAAAGAACGCCTTGCCGCGGCGGATCGCGCCGGTTTGGCGGCGTCGCTGCACGCTATTGGCGACAAGGCCAATCAGCTCTTGCTGGATATTTTTGAAGAAGTTGAGGCGGAAAACGGGCCGAGAGATCGACGTTTTCGCATTGAACATGCCCAGCACTTGCGTCGCGAGGACATCGGACGCATGGCGCGTTTGGGCGTTTTGGCGTCGGTGCAGCCGGGGCATGTGGCGGATGACGGTTGTTGGGCGGAAAAACGCATCGGCGCGGAACGCTGCCGTACGACCTATGCCTTCCGCTCGCTCTTGGAGGCTGGCGTGCCCCTTTCGTTCGGGACCGATTGGCCGGTAGTGCCCTTAGACCCTTTTCAGGGGATTTACACAGCCGTTACGCGACGGACGCTGGATGGCAAGTATCCAGAAGGCTGGGTGCCGGAAGAAAAGCTGACTCTCGAAGACGCCGTGCGCGCCTATACCTTGGGCGGCGCCTATGCGGAGTTCAGCGAGCAGGAAAAAGGCTCGCTAAAAGCAGGAAAACTGGCGGATTTAATTATGGTGTCGCAGGACATTTTTCAGATTTCCGTAGACGAGCTGCCGAAAACCAAGGTATTGCTGACTATGGTTGGCGGCCAGGTTCGCTATAAAAATAAAGATTGAACAAGAGTCACGGGAGAATCGGAGGGTGCGCACGAGAACTGGCATGTGCGGCGAATCCCTCCGCCGCTGAGGCGGCACCTCCTTTTGGCAAGGGAGGCAGGGTTTTGGCCTTGGTTTGTCGAGGCTGCTGAGACTAAATATCTCCTTGCTAAAGGGGGTGGCCCGTAGGGTCAGGGGGATTTGAAAATCGAGGCGATATAAATGCACCGCAAGCATAATAAGGCGCTTACTGCTTATGCAAGGCAATTGCGGAGAAGTATGACACAAGAAGAACGAAAGCTTTGGTATGGATTTTTGCGTGAGTATCCCATGCGGTTTCTACGACAAAAAGTAATTGGGCAATATATTGTTGATTTTTATTGTGCTCAAGCTGGCTTGGTTTTGGAAATAGATGGCGGCCAGCATTATGAAGAGGAAAATCTAATTCAGGATAAATTGCGTAGTGTAGCTTTGGGTCAATACGGACTTGAAGTGCTGCGGTTTACTAATTTGGAAGTTAAAGAAAACTTTTTCGGCGTCTGCGAAGCTATTGAATTGCACCTCAAAGCACGCCTGGAAGAAAAGAAGTACGAATCCTTCCGTCACTGACACCTCCTTTTGGCAAGGGAGGCAGAGTTTAGGTTGGTAATGTTGAATCGTATTGCTTTTTGCGGACAGGAAGAATGGCTAGTAAAATAAAGCCAGGAGGTGTCCAATGAAAAGCAAAAAGTTTGATGCAGAGTTTAAAAAAGACATTGTAAAGTTATACCAGAATGGAAGCCGGAGTTGTGAAAGTTTAGCTAACGAAATAGGTGTCCATCAAAATACAGTTTACAAGTGGATTCGCCTTTATAATGCTGATCCGGAGCATGCCTTTCCGGGATCGGGAAACCTGAAGCCGGATGAAGACGAGCTGAAAAAGGCCAATCGCCGCATTCATGAATTGGAAAACGAGATCGCTATTTTAAAGCAGGCAGCGGTGTACTTCGCAAAGAACAGTCGGTAAAATATCAGTTTATATATGATATTCGTTTTAAATTTGCTGTTCTGGAAGTATGCCGCGTTCTAGGAGTTTCAAGAAGCGGTTATTATGCTTGGGTAAAAGCTGGCTGCCCCCAAGCGCATGCCAAAGATGCCGTACTAGTGGCGACAATACGTCAAATTGAACGCGAAAATGATGGGAACTACGGTGTTCAAAAAGTATATGAAGAACTCCGGGAAGAAAGAAACATTTCTATTGGACGCAGCAAAGTTCAGCGGCTTATGCATGAAAACGGGATTAGAGCACAGATAAAAAGCAAATATAAACCGCAAACAACCAAAGCCGATCCTACTGCAAAAGCCTTCCCTAATTTGCTGAATCAAAACTTTGACGTTACAGAAGTTAATAAGGTATGGTTAGCCGATATTACGTATGTCAAAGCAGGTGGTAAATGGTCGTATGTGGCAGCAGTATTGGACTTGGCTCGACGAAAAATAGTGGGTTGGTCTATTGGCACGCGCCCTACGGCCAGCTTAGCCTGTCAGGCCCTTAAAATAGCGCTGGCAAAGGAAAGGCCAGCCCAAGGATTGATCCACCACTCAGATCAGGGAAGCCAATATACGTCCAAAGAATATAAGGAACTACTCACAGAACACCAAATTGTTGGTAGTATGAGCCGCAAAGGTAATCCATACGATAATGCGCCGATGGAATCCTTTTTCCGCTTACTCAAAGTAAAGCACGTTAAGAAACGATCTTTTGCGTCGATTAACCACGCAGCTACGAGTATTGGGAGTTGGATGGATTACTATAATACACGCAGACGACATAGCGCATTAGGAGGCATTTCTCCATTAATGTATGAGATCCGGAGATATCAGCCTTTTAACGTGTCCGCGTAATCCAATACGGTCCATGTGTGGTGGCTATGGATAAATGTCCCCCTTGCTAAAGGGGGATGGCCCGTAGGGTCAGGGGGATTGTAATAATTGACATACTTCCTTTAGAGTGGTATGCTAATTCAAACAAACGATTGTTTGAATCGAGGGGGCGAATGAAAATGGAAGATAAGGACAGCCGCGCCAAGCTGCTGGCGATAGCGACGGATTTGTTTGCATGTAAAGGCTTTGCCGCTGTATCGGTACGAGAGCTGACGCAGCAGGCTAAGCTCAATGTGTCGGCGGTATCCTATCATTTTGGAGGCAAAGAAGGCTTATATCAGGCGGTATTGGAGGAGCAGTTCCGGCCTATTCGCGAGAGCATGGAAACGATGCAGGCGCAGACGCCGTCGACGCCGATTGCCAAGCTGGAGATGTATGCGAATCGAGTAACCTACATTCACGGGCAGCGGCCCTATTTGTCTCGTTTTATCATGAGAGAGCTGCTGAAGCCCACTGCCTATGGCGGGCCGATCGTGGAGCGTCATTTAGGCGAAGTATATCAATTTGTCATGGAGACGTTGCGCGAAGGCATGGAGCAGGGCCTGTTTCGGCAAGGTCTGGATGTGGCCCATGCGGCAGTATCCATGGCGGGCATTCTTAATTTTTATTTCATCACGAAACCGCTGGCAGAAAAAATGGTGCCTTTGGGGGAAGATTCGGATGCTAAATATGCGATGCAGGCGTTTCAGCTGTATTTATACGGCATTGTAGATTCGAAGACAAAAGGAAACGAGAATGGGTGAGCGCAATGAAGGATAAAAAGAAACTATTTCGGATTGCCTTGCTTTTTTTACTGGCCGCGTCTGTAGCCGGCGGCTGGTATATCTGGCAGGACGGCAAGGTTACGACGGACAATGCGGCTATTGAAGGTACGATCGTGACATTGAGTCCCAAAGTTCAGGGCTATGTCAAAGCGGTACATATTAAAGATAATCAAGTCGTGAAAGCCGGCGATGTGCTGGTAGAAATCGATCCTGCGGACTATCAGATTAAGCGGGATCGGGCGGCGGCGGCCTTGTCGGCAGCCAAAGCGGCTGCTGGTGCGGCGCAAAGCAGCCTGGCCACGACGTCCATTTCCGCTCCGTCTGGCCTAGAAGGGGCTAGAGCACAGGTGGCATCGGCGCAGGCAAACTGGGAAAAAGCGGCGGCTGATCGGCAGCGCATGGAAAGTCTTTTCCGCGAAGGCGCCTGCTCGCAGCAACAGTGGGATCAAGCGGTAGCGACGGAAGCCTCCTTACGGGCGGCGCTGGAAAAAAGCCAAGCCGACGCTCGTTCGGCGTCAACAGCGCCCAGCGTGATTGCCACGGCGCAAAGCACGACAGAGCAACTGGCGGCTCAGGTAAGGCAAGCGGAAGTGGAGCTGGCGCAAGCGGAGCAGGATTTGGCGAATACGAAAATTATTGCTCCTGTAGATGGTCGGATTACCAAACGCAGCGTGGAACTGGGGAACTACGTCCAGGCGGGGCAGCAACTGGGCTCTTTAGTTGGGACGGAGTTGTGGGTGGTGGCCAATTTTAAGGAAACCCAGCTTAAGCGCATGCACCCGGGACAGACGGCGGAAATACGCATTGACGCTTACCCCGGCGTTACGCTAAAAGGGCGCGTGGACAGCTTGCAGGCGGGAACGGGCGCGCATTTTTCCTTGTTTCCGGCGGAAAATGCCACCGGTAATTTTGTAAAAGTGGTGCAGCGGGTACCGGTCAAGATCGTTTTGGAAGCGCAGCCGGAAAGCTCCATCCATCTGGGGCCCGGCATGTCCGTAGAGCCCACGGTATTTACGGAAGGAACGGTTCTTTAAGATGGAAGCGGCCATGCATCGTCCCGAACGGCCTTTTCTGGTTTCCGTAGTGGTCAGTTTGGCGGCGTTTATGGAAGTGCTGGATACGACCATTGCCAATGTGGCTTTGGCGTATATCGCCGGTTCCTTGGGGGCGAGCTCCGAGGAGAGCACCTGGATTTTAACGTCGTATCTTGTAGCGAACGGCATTGTATTGCCCTTATCCGGCTGGCTCTCGGCGTTGATGGGGCGGAAGAATTTTTTCATTGTCTGCATTCTTGGTTTTACGGCGGCGTCGTTTTTGTGTGGCATTGCAACTTCGCTGTCCATGCTGATCGTATGCCGGTTGTTGCAAGGCTTGGCCGGAGGGGGCTTGCAGCCGGCGCAGCAAGCCATTATCAAGGACAGCTTTCCGCCGGAGAAGCTGGGCCTGGCTTTTGCCATTACCGGCGTTACTACGGTGCTGGCGCCAATCATCGGTCCGGTGCTGGGCGGCTATATTACGGACCAGTTCAATTGGCGCTGGATTTTTTTCATGAATGTTCCTGTGGGTATTTTAGCGGCTTTTTTAGTGCGTATGCTGGTAGAAGACCCGCCGACGGCGCGCAAGCAGATTGTGCCCTCCATCGACTATATCGGCTTAGGATTGATTGCTTTAGGCCTGGGAGCGCTGCAGATTGTTCTAGATAAAGGGCAGCAGGAAGACTGGTTTGACAGTTCTTTTATTCTGCTGTTTGCCGTTATTTCGGCAGTGGCGTTGGTCTTGGCCGTCATGTGGCTTTTGAAGCAAGAGAAGCCGGTGGTGGAACTTCGATTACTCTCCATGCCCAGCTTTGGCTTGCCCTGCGTGATGATGTTTTTTGTGGGCTTTGCCTTGTATTCCGGGACGGCGCTTTTGCCCATGCTGGTGCAGACCTATTACGGCTACGACGCCACCTTGGCGGGTTTGCTCTTATCCCCCGGCGGGCTTGTAGTATTTTTCCTCATGCCCCTGGTGGGCAAACTGGTGAACCGCGTACAGGCGCGATATCTTGTAGCTTTTGGCATGGCGACGATGGCGGGCGGTATGTGGGCTACCAGCTTTTTGACGCCCCAAAGCGATTATGAAATGTTTGTGATGGTTCGTATTCTGCAGACCATTGGCTTGCCTTTTTTGTTCATACCGGTGACGACGCTGGCATTTTCGCGCATTCCTCCAGCGCAGAGCAGTAATGCCTCGGCGATTATTTCTCTCATGCGCAACTTGGGGGGCAGCGTGGGCATTGCCTTGGTGACGAACGAAATGATTCACAGTCAGCAGCGGGAACAAGCGTATTTGGTACAGCATTTGAGCGCCGCAGAACCGGTCTATAACCAAGCGTTAGCGTCGGCGAAACAGGCGCTGCTGCAGTTGGGCGTTTCGCCAAACGACGCCGGGCCGATGGCGATGGGTAAGCTGTACCAGGAAATGCTGCACCAAGCAGGCATTCTGGCGTACCGAGACGCTTTCCTGTTTTTGGCGACCTTGCTCTGTTTTATGGCCGTAGGCGCTCTTTTTATGCCGGATAATCTGAAAAAAGACGAGGCTCCAACGAAAGAAGCCTCTGTGTCAACAGAAGCATAAGGAGGAAGTGTATGAGTTTTAATCCTGTCCTATCTGTGTGCGTGTGGTTGACTTATGTATGCAGAGGCAAGATTCAATTTCCAGAACAAAGAATTGGTGAATCTATAAGCGGCGAAGGTGGCAAGGTTTTTAAAGTATTTCGACAGGTCGTGGTTGAGAAAAAAGTTATGCCGAAAGCCATTTTTATGGTTCAGTTTAAGCTAGCGGGAATGGCTCCTGAAACGAATATAAAAGTATCTGCATTGGCCATTCCCTTTTTTGTCGGCTTGCCAGGATTTCTCTCAAAATGTTGGATGTTTGATGAGAAAAGCGGCTATTTTCAAGGCATCTATGAGTGGGAGACAGAGGAACATGCGAAGCGCTATGCTAGTTCTTTTGCCATGAAGTTTATGTGTAAAAGGGCATTGCATGGCAGTATAAGCTATAAAATTATAAAAAAGTAAATCGAGCTTCGAAGCAGGAACTTTTCTTCCAGTCGGTTGCGGTTTGGGCGCGAAGACCAATGCTCGAGAGGATACCGTCAGCGTGCTGACCCAGGCAGATGAAAATATTCTTAAAAAAGTGTAAGAGACCGCAGCCTTTGATATGCTCCCCCTAGATAGGACAATGAAAAAATACATTGTCCTATCTAGGGGGAGCATATCAACTTTAGGGGCTGCGGTCTCTTTGCATGTATTCAATATGGGGGGCGTTATAGAAACAGCAATTATCTAGCACTTTGTATACTTATTTCAAATTGCGCAAAAATTAAAAAAGGAAATATCCTTAATGTAGCGAATAACGTACTGTGGTTGCAAATGTGCGTATAGAAAAAACATTTTTTAAGGAGGCGAATTGGTAGATGATTTGGGTGGGAGCTATTATTGTCTTGCTTACTTTCGTTGCTATTGTGAAACGCTATGAAACAAGATTGGTGCTCTTTTTAGGCGGTTTAGCCATGGCGGCGGCGGCAGGGAAGCCCTTGGCGGCGATGGACGCGTTTGCCAAGGCCATGGTGAATGAGGGTCTGGTGACGACGATTTGTACGGTTATGGGTTTTTCCTATGTCATGAGCGTAACCAATTGTGATAAGAATTTGGTGCATTTGCTGGCGGGGGGGCTCAAACGGGTGAAGCCGATCTTGGTGCCTGGCGCCGTGGTGGTGACCTGGGTGCTGAACATCGCCCTGCCTAGTACGGCTGGCTGCGCCGCTGCGGTAGGGGCGGTGCTCATTCCCACGCTGATTCGCTCCGGCGTGCATCCGGCTATGGCTGCGGCTTGTGTTATGTCGGGGACTTTCGGCAGTACCATGAGCCCGGGTCTCAGCCACAATCCCTTTGTGGCGAAGCTGGCCCAGGTGGACGTCATGACGGTCATTGCCAACCACGCGCCGGCGGTGCTGGTGGTGCTGGCTATTGCCGCGCCGATGTTGGCCATGGTGGCGTATTGGCGCAAGGAAGGACCGGACGCGGAGCGCGCCGCTGCTTTCCAGGGGGATGGGCAGGATTTCAAGGTCAATCCCTTAAAAGCCATTATTCCGGCGCTGCCGCTGCTGCTGCTGGTATTGGGCAGCAAGCAGCTTGGCGTGATTCCGACAGTAACTGTGCCGCAGGCTATGATTATCGGGGCTATGCTTGGATTTTTGGCTACTTTCCAGAGTCCCCAGGAAATTTCCAAAGGCTTTTTTAAAGGTATGGGCGATTCTTACGGAGATATTATGGGGATTATTATCGCGGCTGCTGTGTTCACCCAGGGGATGCAGATTATTGGTCTGACCGGTGCGATGATTGAGAAAATGAAAGCCTCCCAGGATATTGCTATTTATGCGGCGACTTTTGGACCGTACTTCTTAGCGATTCTAAGCGGTTCCGGCGATGCAGCGGCGCTGGCCTTCAACGGTGCAGTGACTCCCCATGCGGCGCAATTTGGCTGGGCTATTAGTGACATGGGTTCTCTGGCTACCATTTCCGGCGCCTTGGGACGCACCATGTCGCCAGTAGCGGGCGGCTTGATTGTCTGTGCGACCATTGCCAAGGTCAATCCCTTTGAGATTGCCAAGCGGACGGCGCCGGGCATGGTGCTGGGCGTGATCGCGGTCTTGTTGGTGTTTTCTGTACGCTAAAGCCGCTTGGCAAGGTTAACAAGAGGCAGATGTTCAGATAGGAATCTTTCCATGAAAAGCAAATGGTTTAAGGGAAAAGAAAAAAACAAGACAAGATTACGAAAAAGAGTTATAATTAAAATTAATCGTTGCATAGGCGAAAAGCAAAGAAGCTTGAGAAATCAAGCTTCTTTTTTGCTTTTTGGAAACTATGTTTTCTTGGCGGAGAGACATGGAGGGAATGCTATGAGAGCCTGTACCTTAGTTTGTTCATTAGGAGTCGTTTTCTTGTTGATCAATCAGTTTTATCGAGGTCTAGACTGGGCGCAGTTGATTTTTACCGGCTTAGTCGTGGTTGCGATTTTGACGGATAGCGAACGTTGGCTGAAACATCAACTTCGCCATTACCGAACGGCGGCCGTGTCTAAACAGGTTAAAAAGTAAAATGCGGCGCTAAGGCGGCGCTGAGAAAGTCATTTTCGGGACAGAGTAAGCTTGCCTTCAAAGTAGTGAATTCTTGTTCAGTAATAGGGCGGTATTATGGCTTTGTTTATACCGGTATTTACAGAGAATATCGCTAGCCGTATCCTGTAGATGAGAACACTGCGGGGAGAAGGCGGAGTATGGAAGCCTATGCGATCTTAAGCCCGGAGGAAGCGGCGGAATACGTACGGCAGGCGCTGCCTGACTTTTTCGGCAGCGGTCCTTTGACGTGTAAGCGTCTGGCTGGCGATAGCCGCAGCGTAGACGGGCATGTAAACGAAATTACTCGTGTGGCAACGTCGGACGGCCGCTCGCTGATCCTTAAGCAACTGATGCCGCATGTCAATTTGACCTCTCACGGGGAAGTCTATGAGCTGCCATTAGCGCGCATGGCGGTGGAAGTGCATGCGCTGCGTTTTTGGGAGCGTCTTTGCCCGGGTACGACGCCGCAAATTTATCGTTGGGATGATGAGCGAAAACTGCTAATCATGGAAGATTTGGGGCGGCTTCGTTTATTGAGCGAGAGTATTCTGGAACGCAGGCGTTTTCCGGAAGTTGGCAAGCAGCTAGGCAGATTTCTGGGGACAACCGCGTTTTATACCTCAGAGTTTTTTCTTGATCTGGAAGAAAAGAAGCTGCTGCAAGCGACCTTTGCGGATGGGCAAACTAAGCCCTTTTGGAAGCGGTTGTTTTTTCAAGGCGCCATGCTGACGCCGCCGCTGGAAGCGGTAAATCCTCTCATTCGGAAGGAGCTGGCGGAGCTTTGCGCCTTGTCGCCGGTGCGGCGGGAAGTGGAGCGCCTGCAGGAGCGCTATGCCTGGCAGCGGCAATGTTTGATTCACTCTGATTTGCATACGTCCAATATTTTTGCAGGTGAACGGGAAATCAAAGTCTTTGACGCCGAGTATGCTACCTACGGGCCGGTGGCCTTTGATCTGGGGCGGCTTCTAAGCAGTCTGGTTTTGAGTTATGCTGCGCTGCAAGCCAGGAACGATGTGGCGGCTGCGGAAAGAAGGGAGTACCAGGCATACCTTTTGGACGTAATAGAAGAGATTTATCAAGAATTTGGCGCTTCTTTTCAAACGGCCTGGGAAGAGCATTTCGGGGAGAGCAACCCCTTTCAAAGTCCTTACAACCGTTTTTCCCGGCAAGAACGTATGGCCGATACCCTTGGTTTTATTGCCTGCGCTTCGGTAGGACGCCTGTGCGACGCGGGGTTGCCTTTTGATTTCAAAGAATTGACAGATCCACAGGTGCGGGCGGTAGGGCAGCGGCTGGTGCTGCGCTTGGCCAAAGAATTGCTGCTGTATGGAAAGAAGATGACGGAGATAAACGAGCTGATCGCTTGCTTGCGGCGGCTGGCACAAGCTTAAGCGGGAATAGAAAACCTCCTTTGGCAGCAGTCCAAGAAGATCTGCTACTAAAGGAGGTTTTTGTTTTTAAGGTTTGCCTAGAGCGATTACAAGAAAATCTTAGCTCCGGGGCCTAAGGGGAGATTAAAGACTATAAAGAGAACTAGCCAAAGAGTCCAAGTGACTAGAAAGGCGAGGGCGTAAGGAATTTGGGTCGCCATGAGCGTACCCATGCCAGCTTTCGTATCGTCTTTCATATAATGAGCCATAATGCCTAGCATGACGGGAACGTAATAATTTAAAGGGGTTACTGAGTTGACGGAGCTTTCGCCAATGCGGTACGCTGCTTGCGTTAAAGCCGGCTCATAGCCTAATAGGCCGAACATGGGTACAAAGATGGGGGCTAGTACCAGCCATTTGGCGGAGCCGCTAATGACAAAAAGATCGACAAGGGCGGATAATAAGATGAGTGAAACAACCAAAGCTATACCTGTAAACTCCATGGATTGAAGAAAGTTAGCGCCTTTGACGGCAACAACCGTGGCGATTTGGGTCTTATTGAACCATGCGACAAACTGTGAAGCGGAAAAAGCGGTAACGATAAAGCTTAAGGAGCCAGAAAGGCCGCTAATGAGGGCGCGGGTTAGGTCACCTTCGTTTTTGATCAAGCCTTTGCCGATGCCAAAAGCAGTACTCATAGAAAAGAAGAAGAAAAACAGAATAGGGATGATACCGTCTAAGAATGCGGATTTCGGCAAAAGCGTGTGAGTTTTGGGATCGCGCAGCCAGCCCCATTCGGGGACGGTAGAAGCCAGCAAAAGCAGCACATAGACTAACGCGGTCCAACCTGCGTATTTAAGACCTTTGTTTTCTTCTGGCGTCAGTGCATGATCTTTGGTGTCGTCGCCGAACTCTTTTAGTTCAATTGTGGCGAGACGAGGAGCAACAACTTTTTCAGCCACAAGCGTGCCGACAATAGTCAGGATAATAACGGAAGAACTCATTAAGTAGTAGTTGATCAGGGGGTGTGTTGGGGATTTGGCGGTAACGGCAACGCTGCCTATGGCTGTTTGGGTTATGCCGGCAATTAAGGCATCAGTGCCGGCTGGGAGAAAATTGGCGCTGAAGCCAGCTGCAGTAGCTGCAAAGGCTACGGACATGCCTAAAATTGGATTGCGTCCCATGCCAGCGTAAACTGCTGCGGCTGCTGCGGGGACAAAAACCATTGCGGCGTCAGAGGCGAGATTGCCGTTGATACCGATAATGAAAATGGTAGCGGTAATGGCCCAAGAGGGAACTCCCAGAAGCGCTTTTCGAACCAAGGCGCTGACAAAGCCGGTTTTTTCCGCTAAGCCCATCGCAATCATCATCACGACAACCAGTCCTAAAGGAGGGAAATTGATAAAGTTTTTAATCATATCGGAAATGATGTAGCGAAAGCCGTCGGCGCTAAGCAGGGTAACGATTTTTGCTTCCACCATCTTTCCGCCTTTGCCTATGTACGTGACGGAAGTGCCGTCTAGAACCGCCGAGAGAATAAGCACCGCTACGCCGAGTAAAGAAAAAAGAATAAACGGAGAAGGAAATTTATTGCCGATAAATTCAATGACATCCAGAGTTTTTTGAAACCAGCCTTTGTTAGTTGCGACGGTAGATGCAGACATGATGGTACCTCCTTTGATTTAATAAATAATGAACCTACAAGTGCAAGATACTACGGCGAAGCTATGCGCTCACCTCCTTTTGAGCAGAAGAAGCAAGACTATTTAACGCCAAGCGGCAGAAAATGCGAGCGCCGATAGCGAGGGCTTTTTCATCGATGTCAAAATGCGGGCTATGCAGGACGGCGCCGTTGGAAGGCGCACAGCCTAGCCAGAAAAAAGCGCCGGGGATGTGCTGCAAATAGGAAGCGAAATCTTCTGCTCCCAAACTGGGAGGGAGCGTTGAAAGAATATCTTTTGCGGGTAGGCACTGGCGAGCGGCTTGCAGAACCGATGCAGTTGCGGCGGGCTCGTTGCAAAGAGCCGGGTATCCGCGGCGGTAGTCTAGCTCATAAGAACCATGATACCCTTGCACGATGCCTTTAGTTAATTCGTGCATTTGCTGAGGAATGCTTTCGCGAACGTCATGGCTTAAGGTGCGTACGGTCCCTTCCATTACGACTTGACCGGCAATAACATTGTATCGGTCGCCTCCGTGAATGGTGCCAATGGAAATGGTTGCCGTTTCCATTGGGTCCATTCGGCGACTGATAATGGTGCTGAAGCTTTGCAGGACAGAGGCGCTGAGTGAAATCGCGTCAACTCCTTGATGCGGCAAGGCTGCATGCGCGCTTTTTCCGTGGATTGTAAGACGAAAACGGTCGGAAGCGGCCATGAATGCGCCTTCGCGGATAGCGATTTGACCGCAAGGAAGCTCCGGCCAAAGATGCAAGCCGTAAATGCTTGTGACGTCTTTAAGAAAGGCGTCATCTAGGAAAAAGCGGGCGCCTCCCAAGGGGGCGGCTTCTTCGGCAGGTTGAAAGACTAGCTTGATCGTTCCGGCCAGCAAGTGTTTATGCTGAGCCAACCATGCAGCGGCGCTTAGCAAAATGGCCATATGTCCGTCATGGCCGCAGGCGTGCATGACGCCGTTTGTTTGCGAACGATAGGGCGCATTCACTTCTTCTTGAATCGGTAAGGCGTCCATATCAGCTCGCAAGGCGATAACAGGACCGGGCCGATCTCCTTGGATATAGGCGCCCACTCCATAATGATGAGGAAACGTCATCGCAGGAATGTTCAAACTTTCTAGAACCTCGAGGATTTTAGCGCGGGTCTGTTTTTCTTGGCCGCTAAGCTCAGGATGTTCATGGAAGTGGCGTCTCAAGTCGATTGCAAAGGGTAAAGAAATTTGAGGCTCAAGAATCATGGGAATTTCTCCTCCTCTTTTTCAATAAAGACCAAATAAAAGACATTTCCCCAAATGGGATAAAAAAAGCTTTGATTTAATAAATCAAAGCTTCATTGCTTACAACCAATATACTAATATGTGAAGTCATTATAGCATGAGGAAAAGAATAATAAAAGAAGATTTTAACAATCTTGCGAAAAAAGAAAATTAAAAAAGATAAAACGGTAACGATGAGATTGGCGAAAATATAATGAACGACATAATCCAAGCTAAGCAGGATATTTTTTATAAAAAAGGAACTATTGCAAGAGCATGCATATGGAGGAGGAGTGGCAGAATGAGGCTAGAGAAATTGCGGCAAGAATGGAAAACAGACGGGGATTGGAAAAAATCCCAAGAGGTTTGGGATTTGCGGGCGGCGGAATTTGCGGGGAAGGAGAGTGACAGCAGTCGGATGCGTTCTACCCTATCCTATTTGGAAGGGAAAGGCGTATTGGGCGCTGGCGCTGCCGTGCTTGACGTTGGCTGCGGTCCGGGCGCGTATGCCTTAGCGTTTGCCAGACTCGGCGCCAGCGTGGTAGGGACGGATATCTCCGGCAATATGCTGCGCCATGCCAGGAATCGTGCCGAGGAAGAAGGATTGTTGGAAAAAACCGACTTTGTACAGGCGGTTTGGGAAACGGTTGATTTGGAAGCGCAAGGCTGGCAAGGCGCTTTTGATCTGACCTTTGCTTCGATGTGTCCGGGGATCAGCAATGTGGATGCGCTGTTGGCTCTTTGCCGCGCCAGTCGCAAAGCGTGTTTTTTAACAACCTTTGCCCGGCGGCGCGATGTCGTCCGCGAGCAGTTGGGGCGGCAGTTTTTCGGAGATTCCTACCAAGCGCCCTGGGGGAAAACGCTTTCCTATACCGTGGCGACGCTGTTTGCCGCCGGTTATTATCCGGAAGTAACCTACCAGCAAGAAAACTGGCAGTGGGAACTGTCGTTAGACGAGGCGGTTCGCGCGTATACGCCGTTTTTTAAGGAGCTGTGCGCGTCGGAAGAGGAACTGGTCTCACGGCTGCGTGCGAGCTTAGCGGCGTTGGCGCAGGGAGGCAGCGTGGCGGAACGCTCCGAGTCGTTGATTGCGAGAGTATATTGGCGAGTGGATGAAAAATGAAAATAGCATGGGATAGCCTCCCGGCGGTAGCTTAAACAAGGCTGATCTGCTACAATTTCTAAGGGACTACCTTGTGAATAAAACAAGGATTTTCTAAGGAGTGTTACTATATATGCAATGGATACATAGAGTTTTTGCTTTGGCGGCAGCCTGCTTTTTTCTGACAACCGGTGCGGTTGAGGCTGCGCCGGTAGTGGAGCCGCCAGCGGTGGTCATTACGCATAACCGTATTATCGGCGATTCGCCGGCTATTTTATTTTCCGGCAGCGCTTATATGAAGCCGTTAGCGCCGGTGGCGCTGCATTTGCGCGCCAACGAGGAAAGTGAAAAGGTAGCTTCGTTAGAGGCTGGCGAAGGGGCTAAGGTCGTTGGCTTTGAGGTGCATTCGTTTCCGAATAACGGACGCATTCAAATCACAGGTGAGCTGCCGATAGCTCCCAATTTGGCGGCTAATAAAGGGAAAGCGCTTCCTAAACCGGGGGATACCGCGTACATTCTTTTTTACGCCGGGGAAGGTTATTTTTATGCTTGGTTTAAGAATAACCTGATTTACTTGCCCGGTTCCGGTATTTCTTCGCTGCCCTTTAACGGCGATTTAGGTATTGCCCGCTTGTGGGCCGGTTATAAGGGCGTGGAGAATCGCGGCGAGGAAATGTGGTTTTGCTTGCAAAAAAGCACTGGCGAAGAGGGCTGGGTTAAATTTGCGGATCGTGCTCAGTGGCAGCCGGGAGCAGCCGGCAATGGCGTTTTCTTAGGGCAGCCGTAAAGCGAAAGGTAGAGGAAAGGGAGGGGATTTTATGTTCAAGGGAGCCATTACTCCGGTGATTACGGTGTTTAACAAGCAAGGGAAAATCGATACGGCTGGCAATACGCAGCACATCAATCGTCTGATTGACGAAGGCATTAACGGCCTACTGTTCTTGGGCAGCATTGGCGAATTTTTCGCGCTTACGATGGACGAGAAAAAAGAGTTTATTGATTTGGTCGTGCAGGTTACGGATAAGCGAGTTCCTGTATTGATCGGTACAGGGGGCACTATCTTGGCGGAAGTCATTGAACTGACTAATTATGCGCAGCAGGCTGGCGCTGATGCGGTAGTCGTCATTTCTCCCTATTATTTCCAGTTGGGGAACGAAGTGTTGTACCGCTACTATGCGGAACTGGCGAAAAACACCACCATGCCAATTATGATTTACAATTTCCCGGATCGGACGTCGGTGAACCTCGATCCGCAGCTGGTGCTGCGTCTGGCGAAGGAATTTCCTCATATTATCGGGATTAAGGACACGGTTGACGGTATCAGCCATACGCGCAAGCTCATTCAGCTCGTCAAAAAAGAGCGCCCGGATTTTTGCGTTATGTCCGGTTATGACGAATACATGGTGCCCAATTTGCTCGCAGGCGGCGACGGCGTCATTGGCGGCCTGACCAACGTCATCCCCGGCGTGTTCCGGGATTTGCTGGCGGCGTATGAAAAGCAGGATTTTGCCGGTGTGGCCGCAGGGCAGGCTAAAATTTCCGTGCTGATGAACCTGTACGATTTGTCGTCGCCCTTTGTGGCGGCCATTAAAGGCGGCGTAGCCTCTCAAGGCGTGAAGATCGCGACGGTAACCAAAGAGCCATCGTTAGCGCTGCAGCCGGAGCAGATCGTAGCCATTGAGAAGCTGGTGCAAAGCGTCAATAAGATGTAAGAATTAAAAAAACTCCTGGCAGGCATAGCTGTTTGCCGGGAGTTTTTTCTGGTTCAGGGGGACGGTTCTCCTGAACCAATTTGCCTCAGGCTGACTCGGGAGAACCGTCCCCCTGAACCATTCCGTGGTACAATAAGAGGTACTTAGTGGAAACGAGAGGAGCCGGTAATCGATGCGGCAAAAGTTAAATGTAGTGACTTTGGGAGTGCGTGACTTAGCGAGATCTCGGGAATTTTACCAAAATGGCTTGGGCTGGAAACCCTCTTCAGCCAGCCAAGAGAGCATCGCTTTTTTTGATTTGGGCGGCGTGGCGCTGGCCTTGTACCCACGGGAAGAATTGGCGGCCGATGCGACCATCGCTGCAGCGGGGACCGGGTTTTCCGGCTTGACCCTGGCTTATAACGCGAAAAGCGAAAAAGAAGTAGATTCTGTCTTGAAAGAAGCTCGGGCTGCCGGAGCTGTCTTGGTTAAAGCGCCTCAGAAGGTGTCTTGGGGCGGCTATAGCGGCTATTTTGCCGATCCGGACGGTCATTTGTGGGAAGTGGCCTGGAATCCGTATCTGGAATTGGATAAAAAAGATGCGTTAGTGCTTCCGTGAACTAAAAGCTTACCAGACTCGTTTGAGCATGGCCGTGGCTTGCCAGTAGTGACTGTGCTGTCCTTTTTCGCCGCTGACCTGGCTGGTTAGGCTCCAATTGTTGCCTAAGCTGCCTTCGCTGGCTAGTTGCCAGGTGAGGTAGTTGCGATCCTGGGTAATGCCGGTGACGGTCAGCTTGTCTTGGGGATTGCCGCTGAAGGTTACTGTCATTTCTGGATTGTAGCCGCTGAGCACGTGCTTATAGCCAAGCTTGGCGCTGAGACGGCCGTGGGGCAGAGGCCGCGTGAACTTCAGGCCCGCCTCAAAGGTGCTGTAGGTGTTGGTGAGGTCGTCCGCCTGTTGATTATAGACGCCAGCGTCTGTTTCTGCATAGCTGTCCTGGCGGTAATGGGTGATGTCCAAAGCGCCGTAAGGGATGGTGCGCCAGGAGGATGGTCCCTCCTGATAAGTCTTGTAGTTGGCTGCCAGACTGGCGCTGAAGGTGCGGCTGTGATACTGGCTGTTGGCGTTCAGGCCCAGATTTTGCAGGGTGCGCGTGCTTTCGCTGCGCTGCTGCCCATAGGCCAGCTGAGTATCGATGCTCCAGGTGTCGCTGGTGTAACCGCGGTACCAGCCCAGACGGTAGTCGCGGCTGTTACTGTTGGCCTGGTCGGAGGAAGCGTCTGTTTTTTCGTAGGACAAAAACCAGCCGCTGCGGCTGGCAAGGCTTTGGGCGCGGTCCCAGCCGAGAGTGAAGCCGAAGCCTTGGGTTTGAATTCCGGGAATGTCATTTTTGGCGTCCAATGAGCCGCCGCTGCGGCTGAGTTTGAACCACCAGCTGTTGCGTTCGTCCCAAGGCAGGGAAACGACGCTTTTCGCGGTGGCTTCGGTTTCTGAGAGACCATTGACAGGAACGGCGACTTCGAATTTTTGCAGCTGCCGCGTTTGTTCCAGACGGGCGGTGACGGCATTTGCAGTCAAGGGGCTGCGCTGTACTAGCAGGCTTTGGTTGACTTGGGCGCCTCCGTAAATGGAGGAGAGAGCAGTTTTTGCAGCGGCGGCGTTCAGGCTGTAGAGGCTGTCCAGTTGGCGTTGCGTCGCCTGGCCTTCCAGACGGTCGTACATAGTATTTACGGCCGCGTAGGTTTGCTGCTGCTGCGGGCTGACTGCACCCAGGTTGTTGTTCTTTGTCAACTGCAGATAGGCGCTGCTACCGTCTTGGCTGCCGGAGGCATTGAGCAGGCCGGTAAAGGCGGAACTGGTGAAGGCGCCGCTGACCGCGCTGGCGGTCAGCACGGTATAGGGGCTGGTGCTTGCAGTGGGCCGGTAGATGCTGCCAGGGACCGCGCAGAAGGAAGTCCCGTTGATGTCGGCAGTGCCTGTGACCGCTACTTTAGCGGCAATGCCGTTTTGGACGGCGATGGCCAACTGGCCGGAGCTGGCAAGATTGCCGTCGATGGAAAGCGTGCCTGGTTGGCTGTAGCTGCCTGGCTGCAAAATGCCGCGGTTATAGACGCTTTGCGCAATGCGTCCAGACCCGGCCAAAGTGCCGGCTGGGAGGCTGTAGGCGTTTCCGGCTACCGAGCCGTCGATTTGCAGGGTGCCGTCGGCGGCAATACTACTGCCCTGATAGGTGTTGTTCCCCGATAGAGTTAAGGTGCCGGAGCCCTCTTTATAGAGTCCTACAGGCAAATCGAGCAGACCGTTGGCTGCTGCTTTTTGATTGTAGAAATTGATGTAGTCTTGGCCTTGGGAAAAAGCATAAAAAACGTCGCCTTGCTTGTAGTAGGCGTAAATGCTGCGCAGGTCTTCGTAGGGGCTGTCGGCAGCCAAAAGTCCGGCGCGCTTTTCGCCGATGTTATTGCTCCAAACGCTGTTATACCCTTGAGTATTGATGGCGTAGAGAGCCTGGTTTTTCCCGTAAGCGGCGGCCGGACTGTAGCTGGAAGCGTCCAGGCGGCGGGCGTTGAGCAGTCCGGGGCCGCGGACTGCGGAGCCGGCATCGAGCAGGCCTTGGCCAAAGACCATTTCCCGCGGCGTATTTTCGTAAACAAGCTGGGGCAGAGCCAGAAACTGGTTTAGCGAAGTATAGCCATAAAAAGAAGCGAGGGGAACTTGGTTTTGCTGATAATACGAGGTTAAATCAGCAAGCACCTGTCCTGCTGCAGGACGCGGGCCGAAGTAAAATACATTAATCTTTGAAGGGTAGGTTATTGCGGAGTTGCTTTTGGGATCTTCCGTATCTTCTTGGACGACCAAGGTGAACGAAGGCAGGGCAAAGCTTTTATTAGCGCTGGAGAGTACGACGTCCGTAAGCTGCTTGCCTGTCATATAAGGGAAAGCTTGCTGCACAAGTCCTACCGTGGCCGTGACATAGGGGGTGGCCATGGAGGTGCCGCTCATCAGAAGATAACCTCCTGTGGCGGAGTTGAGAGAATTGATATCCCAGCCTGGTGCGGCGATGCTGTTTTCTTCTACATATTTCGTCAAGTCGCTGAAACTGGCTAAGGCCTGTGTATCTGTGCGGTTTTCAGCAAGGTGGAAAGCGTTTTTGTTTAAAGCCACGACATTGACAAAGTTTCCGGCGGTTTCCGGCTGCAGATAGGAAAGAAGGCTGCTGCCGCCAGCCGCAGTATGGCCATGATTGCCGGCGGCGAACACCAGTACTTTGTCGTAGTTTGTGATGCTGTTGCGCAAGGTAGGCAGGGTGTCGTTTTCGCGGTTAAGTAAGTAAATGATTTCTTCTTTACCTTCGCCAATGACGTCAATGTCATAGTTGAAGCCCCAGCTGTTGTTGATCACACGGATTTGCGGATTGGTGTTGTAGTATTGGTAAACAGTAGCAAGAGGCTCATTGGCAAAGGCATTTCCGGAGAGAAGATCGGCATCGAACGCCAAACCATGCATGCCGATGTTGTTTTTGGCGGCAGCCATGATTCCGCCTACATGACTTCCATGGGTATATTGAACCCAATCGTAGTCAAGGGGCGGCCCGGCGATGTAGAAAGAGTGGCTTTTATTCGCAAGTTCCGGATGCGACAATAAGGCAAACTCGTCGTTAATGCCAAGGAGAATGCCGCGTCCGGTATAACCCAAGGCGTAGGCTTCAGCGGCGTTGACTAATTCCAAGCCCGTGCTGGCGTAGTATTCCGGTGTTTTAAAGGCGTCGGCGTTCGTGCAGTGGCCGGTGCTGGTTAAAAGAAGAGACGCACCGATCAGCAGCGCCAAGGAGCGGCGAGAGCAGTTTGTTGACGGCATAGAAAAATCCCCCTCTTGTTGGTGCGCGGCTTTTGGTTCAAGGGGACGGTTCTCCTGAACCAAAAACCGCTCAGACTGACTCGGAAGAACCGTCCCCCTGAACCAGGTAAACCTAGCGACGTTTCATGAGAAGTATGTTTCTCTCCATATCGGCTTCAAAACGCTGAAAATCCTCGCGCAACTGCTGTTCCAAGGCGGCTTTGACGGAACCTTGGGGCGGGGCGGTTTTGAGGCGGTTGAAGTCGCCGTCGATAAAGAGGCTCTCTCCGGGCAGGTAAGAATACTCCAGGCTGCTGAAGGCCAGCCACTTGAGATGGCCGTAGCTCAGGCCGAACCATTGGGCGGCCCTGGCGTATTCCATGGTCAGATTGCTGCGGGAGATGCCTTCGTCGTCCGTGCAGAGCGTTACAGGAACATCGGCGTTCCAATACAAGCGGAAGGGATGCTTGTCGCCGCCAGCGACATTTAGGATGCCGTCGTTGCTGGTTAGGCAGATTTCTACGGCGGTTTTATGGTCCCGCATTTGACGCAGCAGGCCGTAGACGTCGTCTTCCCACTGAATGCTGAGGCCATGGCCGATGCGTGAGGCATGTCCCAAGGCGATGCTTTGGCTGATGCGGTTGCGCATGGGTTCATACGGCGAATAAGCCAAAGTAAGCTCGCCGGCATGAAGGTTGACCTTTAGTTTATCGGCGTTAGCTGGATTTTCTGCAACCAGGCGGCGCCATTCGCGGTCTAAAATACGCATTTGCGCAGTAAACTGGGTGCGGGAAATCCAGGAATCCTCAGGATCTAAAAAAGTAAGGCTGCGGATGCCTTGGTCGGAAAAACGAACAATCGAGGTAAGCGCTTGGCGTACTTCTTGCGTGAAAAATTCCTCGTAAACTTCTTGGTTCCATGGTCCGCTTTTCAAGGAGTTCGGCAGGGCGTTGCGATTGATGGGAACGATATAAGCTACGTCCACATTCCAGGCGCCGCCGGCTTGGGAGATGGTCTCACGGCGCGCCGCCTCCATCTGCTGCAGCCAGGTGCGAATCGCTTCTTCTTCACGCGGCGGTTCGGTCATGAGTTCCAAGTAACGGATTTTCTGACTGATGGCTCGCCCTACTTGTTCGCGCAGCAAGTCTTCTTCGCTAGGTACGGCGGCGGCAAAACGCCCAAAGGAATCGAAGAAATGGTCATGACCATTCTCTTTTTCTTTCGGTTGATTGCGCAGGGAAAGAGCGGAGAGAGCTTCGCCCATTTTAGAATTGCTTTGTTTTAACTCTTGCGCGGTATAGCAGGGGTTTGTGGTTTCTTTGACAAAGGCTTTGGCCGTGCGGTCAAAAACGAGGTTTTGGGCGATGGCCGAGTCTAGCAGCGTTTCCGTGTAGACCGCGCCCCAAGGATGATTGTGCAGATCTGCGCCTTTGGGCATTTTGTGCAAAAAGGCGACAAGCTCGGCTTCGTTTTTCTTGGCGTTTTCAAAGTATTGAGCAACTTGGGGGCTGGTGTCTTTCTCGACGGAGTCGCCAGCGCAAACGACAGCGGCAGGAAGAAGCAGAACGCTCAGGAGTATAAAAAACGCACATAACGCGGTCGAAACCTTTTTTCTATGTTTCATGCTCAAAACCTCGCTTTTTCTTGTTTTTTGGTTCAGGGGGACGGTTCTCGTGAACCACGCGGTCCTGGCTTGGTTCAGCAGAACCGTCCCCTTGAACCACCCCTGAACCGGAAATTACTTATGAACCTCAATATTCTGGAGAAAAAGCAGGATTCCTGTGCAGAAAATAAAGTTAGCAGTGTTTCTTTTGCAGGATTCTCACAGGCAGACGAGAATGTACAGGGCAGCAGGCGGAGAGGAATTTTTTTCTGCGAAGGAGGAGCTTATGCGCAAGGATGCGGTTCGAATTGGTGTTTTTTGCCTATACATACAGCTGTTATTTATGTCCGTTGCCGCTGCAGATGCAGCGCAAGTGACGGTCTGGAACGAACAATTGGCGGTTATTGACGCGCAGATTCAAGCGCAGGGTTTGGAGCCGACCCAAAGTGTGTCGGGCCAGGCTGCGGCGAAGATTGTGCCGGGAGTAACGGCGGCGCTATTGGAGCAGAAACGCCAGATTCTGGTTAATGCAGGGTTTACGAAGTTTGCGTCGGTCAATTCGTACGGCAATTTCTATTCTTTTACAAGCCAAAACGGCTATACGGATACGCAGGTGCGACTTGTAGAGACGACAGCGCCTCTGCAGCTCCTGCGCCGGGGCAATCATCAAAATGCAAATGAAATTGCCCAGGGCTTTTTGGGAGCTTGGTGGTCGCCGTCTTATTATTCGGTGGAGGACTCTCGAAACCGTCAGGCTATTTTAAAGCAATGGGGCTCTGATTTGCAGGATATTTACGTTATCTCTGTACCGGCCAGCACAACGCTTGTGGCCGGCGAGGCGTCGCCGATGTCCCAAAACGGGGAAAGTCGCAGCGGAGGGGCCTATCAATACTGGAAGCGCAGCGGCCAGTCGGAGAATACGATGAACTGGCTGGTGTACGCGTTGTACGCGCCTAATTATTTGAGCAGCTACAGTCAGGCTTTGGTGGGCGCGCAGCGTTTAGGTAGAGAAGCTTTGGGCGACGTGTCGCAGCATTTGCTGGAGCTGCGGACTCATAAAGCGTCTGCGGAGGGCTTGTGGATGCAGCCCTATGGAAGGAATGGCGCATATGTAGATAACGCAGGGAATTCCTTTCATAATCAGTCCTATGGTTTGCATCTGGGCTGGGATCGTCCGTTAAAAACCGGACTGGATCAGCAGGCTTACTGGGGAATTGTAGTTGGACAAGGACGCGGCAGTTTAAGTCGGAGCGCTGCCAATGTGACGAATCAACTGGCGGCAAACTACGGCGGCGTGTACGGTGTACAGCGAAGCGGCATTGGACGTGCTGTGTCGCCGTATTGGCAGGGATCTTTTTTGTATGGGCATCTGAGCATTGATAATGAAGTTCCCGGCTATTATGGTTATGGTTTGCGTCAACGTTACGGAGGCAGCATGGTGGCAGCTTCGCTGGAACATGGGATTACGCTGCGACGTACGGCTGAACTGACAGTAGAACCGCAGCTGCAGCTTTTATATGTATCTGTAGATCATGCGGCGATTTCAGATAAACTGGGAGCGACGGTTTCCGTCAAGCAGGGCGTGTCGTTGCAAGGGCGTGCGGGTTTGGAAGTTCGCCATGCGTCGCTGACGGCGCAACAATTACCCCAAAGTGTTTGGCTTCGCGGCGATTATATCCGCGAATTCAAGGGCGATGCGATCGCTCTTGTTTCAGGGGAAGAAGCGCATAGCTTTGGCGGCCGGCAACGGTATGTGTTGAGCGTAGGGGCGCAGCGAGCGCTGCCGGGAGGATGGCTGCTCCAAGGGCAGGTGGAAAAAAGCTTTGGCAGTGAACGGGGGCTTCAAGGACAATGGAAGCTGAGTAAATCTTGGTAATGTTGGAGGGAAAGATGAAACTAATAATTGATGCAGACGCTTGTCCGAAAGCGGTGTTGCAGCATTGCTTGGCGGCGGGAGCTCGCTGGGGGCTTTTGGTAGTGACGGTGGCAAGCTTCAACCATCAGATTGTTTCGGACCAGCATATCACGGTAGGGAATGCTTCGCAGGAGGCGGATTTGAAGATCGTGAACTTGACGGAAGCGAATGATTTGGTTATTACTCAGGATTGGGGTTTGGCGGCGTTGGTACTGGCTAAGAAAGCGTGCTGTTTAAGCCCCTCTGGGAGTGAGTATCGATCCGAGAAAATGGATTTTCTGTTGGAGGAGAGGGAAATCAAAGCGAAAGTACGCCGCGGCGGCGGGCGAACGAAGGGGCCGCGTAAACGCCAGGCGGAGGATGACGTTCGTTTTGCGGCGGAGCTGGAGCGCTTGTTGCAGCAATTGACAGCAGAAGGGAATTCTAAGGCTTGAGGCGAGGGCGAGTCTTGTAGTAAGCAAAAAAGTAAAATTTTTCAATAAAGTCAAAGTGAGAACCTTGACGGCAAGGATTTTGAACGGTATAGTAAAAGTAAAAATATACCATTGCTCTTTAGTTGCTAGATTCCATTGCACTACATATCCACTAAGAAAAGGACTTCAGCGAGAGTCTCTTCTTTGTGGTTTTTTTTATAGGCGGCTGTTGTTTTTGTTGTGTAGAAAGGCAGGGAGACAAGAACATGTGTAAAGGCTGTGGATGCTCCGCACTGGGGGAGGCGCGCCTGGTTCTGCGAATTACGGGGATTCCGAAGGGGAGCAAGCAGGCGTTGGAACAATATTTGCTGGATTTGCCGGGAGTCAATCAAGTGCATCTGCATATGCCCCTATTCGGGCATAACGGGCAGGTGAAACTGGATTATCTGCCGGAGAAGACGACGCCGGAGCAGATTGCAGCGGCCATGGAGTCCTGGGAACCTTGGAGATGGTAAAAAACCTGGTCAAGAAAGCAGTGCTTTTCTTGACCAGGTTTTTTACTTTTCAGAGTATTATTCAAAAATTAGTTGACGTTTCAATTAGTTTTTTGGTATCTTAAATATAGTTGAAAGTTCAACCAAGAAGGAGGATTTCATGTTAACTCACCAATTCTTGAGGGAGGTCGGCGCTGTCGCCCGGTGCGTGCAGTCTCTCAGCGATGTAACGTTTAAAAAGCTTACGCTCCAGCGAGGGCAATTTGTTTTCTTGACTCGTATCTGTGAAAGTCCGGGCATTCACCTGCTGGAGCTGTCTCATCTTTTAAAAGTAGATAAAGCCACTACGACGAAGGCGGTGCAGAAGCTTGCGGCGGAGGGGTATGTACGCAAGGTGCAAAATGCAGAAGACAAGCGGATGTATCAGCTGTTTCCTACCGTACGGGCGGAAAAAGTATATCCAGAGCTGATTGCCGAGGAAAATCGCTACCTCTCCTGTTGCTTTGCAGGGATGACCAAGGAAGAGCAGGCGTTAGCGGAAACGCTTCTGCGACGCATACGTGAAAATATTGAAGACGAGTGGATGGAATGGAAGACTGGCAAAGGAGGCGCTTCGCATGAAAATTCGTGAATATCAGCTAGCGGACCAGCAAGGGGTTTTGGATTTGATAGTGCCTATTCAGCAGCAGGAATTCGGCATTGCCATTACACCGGAAGACCAACCGGATTTGTGCCAGGTACGTTCCTTTTATCAAACCGGGAAGGGGAATTTCTGGGTGGCCGAAGATAACGGCGTTGTAGTGGGCACGATTGCGCTGATCGACATTGGCGCAGGACAGGGAGCGCTGCGCAAAATGTTTGTGCACAAAGACTACCGCGGCGCTAAGCAAACGGCGAAAAAGCTGCTGGATGTTCTTTTGAACTGGTCGCGGGAGCAAGGCTTGCGAGAAATCTATTTGGGAACAACGGACAAATTTTTAGCGGCGCATCGTTTTTATGAAAAGAACGGCTTTATAGAGGTGGCGAAAGAACAGTTGCCCTCTGCGTTCCCGGTGATGAAGGTGGACAGCCGGTTTTATAAATATATACTTGAAGCTTGTAATTAGTAGTACGGCTTTTTGCCGAGAAGTTCTTCCCGAGAAAAAGGATTTTACAGGGTATTTCTTTAATTTACCATAATGTGAATTCCGTTTGCTCGGGAGGAGAGTGCGCTCTGTTATGCATCTAATGCAAAAGTTGACCAAGGGGCTGACAAATCAAAAGCATTTAAAGGCGATTCGACAGGGCTTTTTATTGAATCTGCCGTTAATTGTCGTAGGCGCCTTTGCCATTATGTTGGGGGCGTTGCCGACATTTATGCCATTTTTGAATGCTGATGTATTTGCGTACTTCGGCATGCTGGGCGTAGCCGCTTTAAAAGGCATGAATCTCACCGTTATCGGGGGGATTAGCTATTGCTTGGCGGAAGCGAACGGAAACCGCAGAATTCATCCGTTGCTGGCGGCGTTAGTTTCGTTAACGGCGTTTTTTGTTTTGATGCCTTCATGGAACTTGCAGGAGCTGTCGGATCTTCCTTCCTCCTGGACTGGGGCGGATGGTCTTTGGCTTGGCGTATTTACTGCGATTGTTGCAACCGAGGCAACATTGTATTTTACGGCTCTTGGAGGGCGGCGTTTTTCTTGGCTGGCGGATGTAGGGGATCCGTTGTTATCTCAGATTTTATCTAATATGGTCCCTGCGACGGTTACGATTCTAATTTTTTATGGCATCCATCTTTTAGCGGCTTGGTCAGGCCTGTTTGATGTGCAGGCTTTCATTTACGCGTCCTTGTCGAAGTGGCTGGGTAGCCTAGAACATGCGGAATTGACGATGTTTCTCTTTGCCTTTTTGGTGCATGTATTTTGGTTTTTTGGCATGCATGGCAGCCGGATGATGAATCCGGCCCTGGACTATCTGCAAAGTTTAGAGATAGTCCAGGCCTCGGGCGCGACGGTTTTAGTAGAACCGTCGGCGTTTCTTCATTATTTTGAGGTTTTTGTGCTTATGGGCGGTGCGGGAATGACCCTAAGTCTGATGGCGGCCTTAGTGTTGGTATCAAGACGAGGGGCCATGTCTTGGCTGATTAAGCTGTCATTTATTCCTGCTGTTTTTAATATTAACGAGCTCTTGGTTTTTGGCTTGCCTATTGTGCTTAATCCAACTTTTCTTTTGCCCTTTCTCGCGGTACCCCTAGCGGCGACGGCGTTAACTGTTGGCGCGCTATATTTGGGCGTGCTGCCGGCGGAAGCGCCAGCAGTGTCTTGGACGATGCCGGTGTTTTTCAGCGGTTATGTCGTAAGCGGCTCTTGGGCGGGCGTGGTTTTGCAGGCCTTGAATTTATGTATAGGCGCGCTGCTATATCTTCCTTTTGTAAAATGGAATGAAAACCAGAAAAAAGAAGAAATGAAGAGCGCTTTTCAAGGCTTGCAGCAGCGAGTTTTTCGAAATGCCGCTCCAGACGCACGCTTATTGGAACGAGGTGATGAGCAAGGCACGTTAGCTCGCTCATTGGCGCATGATTTGAAAGAAAGTTTAAAAAAGAAAGAACTTTTTTTGCTTTATCAGCCTCAGGTGAATGCCGACGGAAACGTGGTGGCTGTAGAGGCGCTGCTGCGCTGGAATCATGCTGTATATGGAGCTGTCGCGCCACCGGTGATTATTGCGATTGCCGAAGAAGCGCGTCTGATCCACGGCTTGGGACAATGGATTATTCAAGAAGCCTGCGCCGAATGGAAGCGTTGGCAGGGTATCGGCATTTTTGGAGTGCGCATGTCGGTCAACGTTTCGCCGAGGCAGTTGCAAGCGGCTTCTTTGAGTAAGCGAGTGCGGACGATTTTGCAGCGAAATGAGATGCCGCCCCAGGACTTGGAGATAGAGATTACGGAAACCGCCGCCATTACTTCCGATGTTAATACGGAGAAAAATTTAGAAGCGCTGCGCAACATGGGCGTACGTTTAGCGATTGACGACTTTGGCATGGGTCATACTTCGTTGCGTTATATTCGTAGTTTTCCCATGGATACCCTTAAAATCGACGGCATGCTGAGCCGTGATGTGGTTCAAGATAAGAGCAGCCAAGAAATTGTTTGGTCTATTACTTCGTTGTGCGCTTCCTTAGGAATCGAAACGATTGTTGAATATGTTGAAACAGAAGAGCAGCGCCAGTTGCTGCAGTCCTTGGGATGCCGCGTTTATCAAGGCTATTTGTATAGTCCGCCTCTTGCGGGACAAGGGGCGGCGGCGTATGTTCTGAAGTGTAATTTTAAGCGTTTGCTCCTGCAGGGAAGCGAGGAAGGCGCGGCGCAATAAACGGTGTTTAATCAAGAGGAACGCTATGGAGGCGCTGTTTTATCGCCTGCGCCAGACGGCGCACTCCTTCGCGGATCTGCTCTTCCGGCGTGTTGGAGTAGTTGAGGCGCAGGGTATTGGTAACGCCGCCGTTAGGGAAGAACGAATCGCCGGGAACGAAGGCGACATTTTGCGCCAAGCAATCTTGCAAAAGTTCCATGGCCTTGATCGACTCCGGCAACTGCAGCCAAAGGAACAGACCTCCTTCAGGGCGGGTAAAGGAGACGTCGGCGGGCAAAAAGTCATCAAGAGCCTGCAGCATGGCATTGCGCCGCTGACGATACACAGAGACAATTTTTTGAATCCGCGCTTCAAAATCATACTGATCGATAAAGCGGGAAATTTCCATTTGTGTTTTTAACGAGGTGCATAGATCTACGCCTTGTTTAAGGAGCACGCACTTATTCCTAATTTCAGGATGGGCGGCGATCCAGCCGATGCGCATGCCGGGACAGAAGATTTTGGAAAACGTGCCCAAAGAGATGACTAGACCGTGCTGATCCAAGGGTTGCAGGGACGGCGGAATTTCGTTTTCGAAGCGCAGCTCCCCGTAAGGGTTGTCTTCGATGACAGGCAGGCGGTACTGATTGGCAAGGTTCATGAAAGCCTGGCGCCGTGAAGGCGACCAGGTTTTTCCCGTTGGGTTTTGAAAATCCGGAATGACGTAAGCAAATTTGATGCACGTCGTGCTTTGGAGGATGCGTTCCAAGGCTTCAGGAACCATGCCTTCTTCATCGGTAGGAACTTCAATAAAACGGGGACAGTAGGCGCGAAAGGCGCTGAGCGCCGCTAAGTAAGTCGGACTTTCGCACAGCACGACGTCGTCCTCGTCGAGAAACACTTTGCCTAATAAATCTAAAGCTTGTTGCGAGCCGGAGGTAATTAGGATGTCTTCGCCTTGAAACGAGGTGTGAAATTTTTGCTGCATGCGCTGAGCGATTTGGCGGCGCAGGGGTTCATAGCCTTCGGTGGTGGAGTACTGCAGGGCTTTTTGGCCGGATTCTTCCAACACCTGCAGGGATACCTGCTTTAGTTCTTCCACGGGGAACAATTCCGGCGCCGGCAAACCTCCGGCAAAAGAAATGACTTCTTCGCGTTCGGTGATTTTCAAAATTTCCCGGATTTCGGACGCCTTTAGGGCATCCGTGCGTTTAGAGAAAGAGAATGAAGGCGGGGTACAGGGAACGGTCATGGTGTTCATACAAAAACCTCCTCATAGTGTATATCAGAATAAAAAAGCGACTATAGAGTACTTTGTATTCATAATAAACACCAAAATGTGAGTCGTAAATATCCAATTAAAATTTACAAAAAGAGTCCAATTTGAAAATGATTCTACGAAAAGATTAACATTTGTCTTTTGAAATGGACAATGATCTACTTGTGTCGGTGAGTTTGCTTGAGGATAGGCGGCGGTATATACTGAAAAAGTATAAACAGGTGTTGCTTTAATACTGTGTTGGCAGGCTTTTTAGAGGAGGCAGAGAAGTTCTTATAAGAAGAAATGAACGATACGATAGATAAGGGTGTGGCGTTTATGGATAAAGAAATAGCAATGTTAGCGGAAGCCTTGGAAGCAAAGACCATACAGCGGCGGCGGGATTTGCACAAGTATCCGGAGACAGGCTGGACGGAATACCGTACAGCGTCCTTGGTGATTCAAGAGCTGCGCGCCTTGGGGTATGAGGTAGCGGTCGGCAAGGAAGTGCTGCAGGAGGAAAGCCGAATGGGCGTGCCGGAGGCGGACGTGCTGGCGGCGCACGCCAAGCGGGCGATAGAGGAAGGAGCTGCCCCAGACCTTGTGGCGCAAATGGAGGGCGGTCGTACGGCGGTCGTGGGCACGCTGCGGTTTTCCCGGCCCGGGCCGGTAGTGGCGCTGCGCTTTGATATGGATTGCAACGATGTGGCGGAAACGGCTGCGGCGGAGCATCGTCCCTGCCAAAAAGGGTTTTCTTCTATTCATCCGGGACTGATGCATGCTTGCGGTCATGACGCGCATACGTCTGTAGGTCTGGGCGTAGCGGAAATCTTGGCGTCCTTGCAAGAAGAGCTGGCGGGAACGGTGAAATTGATTTTTCAGCCGGCCGAAGAAGGGACGCGCGGCGCGAAAGCCATTGTGGATAAAGGAGTAGTAGATGACGTGCAGTATATGTTGGGCGCTCATACGGGGGAAGCGCCGGCAGGGAGCATTGCCTGTCATGTAGGCCATTTTTTGGCGACAAGCAAATTTGACGCGGTCTTTACGGGAGTGCCTGCTCATGCAGGAGGGGCGCCGGAATGCGGCAAGAACGCCATGATGGCCGCGGCCACGGCGGCTTTGAACATTCAAGGCATTTCCCGGCATAGTCAAGGGGCTTCGCGGGTGAACGTAGGGGTGTTAACAGCAGGGAGCGGCCGTAACGTTATTCCCGGCCAGGCGTTGCTCAAGGTGGAGACCCGGGGAGAAACGTCCGAGATTGACGATTTCGTGCGTACCGCGGCGTACCGCATTTTGCAGGGAGCGGCGCAAATGTACGATATTGATGTTGCCATTACCAAAGCCGGCGGTGCGGCCAGCGCAACGAACTCGCCGGCTCTCTCGGATCGCCTGGAGCGGCTGGGGCGGAGACTGGGTATTTTTGATAACGTTGTACCGTCCCATGCGCTTAACGGCAGCGAGGATTTTTCCTATTATATGCAGCGCGTGCAGCAGAAGGGCGGTCAGGCGGCGTTTGTCATCTATGGCGCAGCCGCTGCGGCTCCCTATCATAATTCGGCCTTCGATATCGATGAAGCCTGTTTAAGAAAGGCGATGCAGTTTATGGCCAGCGCCGCAGCGGAACTGTTGCGTGAACGAGAAAAGGCGCTGCTGGAATAGTTTGCATCATTTTCTTGAATAAAACCTAAAACAAAGCATGTATGGGAGCAAATTCCGATACATGCTTTGTTTTGTAATGGCAACATAGAAAAAAAGAGTAAAATTGATTTTAGCAATTATTTAGATGCGGAATTTATGCACAAGAAGAGAGAGCTTTTCGGCCAATGTTGCCAGATCTTTGCCGGAAGCAGCGACATTTTCCATCAACGCGGTCTGTTCTTCCATGGAGGCGGAAACAAGGCCGATTTCGCTATGAATTTTTCGTGTTTCTTTATCGATTTGCGCCGCGGAAGATACTAGCTCCTCTGTACCGCGAGCGGTTTCATTAATCGCCAAACTGATTTCGCGCACTTCGCGAGCTAGTTGTTCTACAGAAGAAACGATAATAGAAAATTGCTGTCCTGCTTCTTCTACGGCGCTGATGCCGGAGATTAGTGTTTGCGAACTTTGCTGCGTAGCGCTTATAGCTAGGCTCATGCTTTCGTTATTCTGAGAAATCAGATGGCTAATGTTGTCAGCCGCTTGTGCGCTTTCTTCAGCTAGCTTTCGGACTTCTTCCGCTACCACGGCAAAGCCGCGGCCGCTCTCACCGGCTCGAGCGGCTTCAATAGCAGCGTTAAGGGCTAATAGATTTGTCTGATTAGCAATTGCGGTAATTGCATTCAACATTTCTGTGATTTTGAGAGAGCCATTTTCTAGGGCTTTCATAGCTTTCGTGACTTTTTGTGAATCCTGGCCGACTTGGCGAATTTGCAGCACTGCGCTTTGCAGCTTATCTTCTCCTTCTTCCGCGGTTTCCGCGGTCTGATCGGCGGAACGAGCTAACGTGTCGGCGGAAGCCGAGATTTCTTGGGTGCTGGCGGAAATTTGCTCAATGGCGGCCGAGGTTTGCCCCATATGTTCTTGCTGAGATTGAGCGGAAGTGGCTACCGCGACGGTTGAACCTGTAATTTGGGTAGCCATTTCGGCGCATTCGCCGCTACTGGCGGTTAATTCTTCTGCGGCGGCAGCAACTTGTGAAGAAGCTTCTGAAGCTTGCTCTATTAAATGTCGAAGGCTGTGTTGCATTTTGTTGAAAGCATCGGTCATTTGGCCTAGTTCGTCTTGGGAAGAAATCGGTAAATCAGGCCCGGCTAAATTGCCTGAGGCTACTTCAACGGTTCTTACTGCAATTAGGCGCAAGGATCGGATAATGAGGCCGGTGATCCAAAACGCAATAAAAAGCCCTAAGGTGATTGAGGCGATAATAACAACGACCAAGAGCAGGCGGCTGCGGCTAGTTAGTGTTTCTGCTTTTTCGGCAGCTTCACGAGCAGATAAATCGGCATGCTCGGAAAGAGTGCGCAATAATTTGTTTCCTTTTGTTATACGCGGCTGAGCCTCAGTCGCGTAAATTGCCCAGGCGTCGGCAGTGCGTCCTTGCTGAGCCAGGGAGAGTGCTTCTTGACGTCCTTTGCTGGCTTTTGCGTATTCTTCATTGGCGGCGGTTAGTAACTCTCGGTCTTCTTTGTTCCAGTCGAGCTTTTGTAGATCTTGTGATAGCTGCCGGAAGGTTGCGCCATACTCTTCGGTCTGCTTGAGAAGTTGCTGCTTTTCTTCTTGAGATTGAGGGGCTAGAAGAAAGGTGGCCATGTTGGCTTCTATACCACGAGTGTAAGCGCGAGCGGCGTTAATTAAACGGACTTGTTGGAGTTCCTGTTGATGCAGGGAAGTCAATTCATTGCTAAGCAGATTGCTTACATAAAGTCCGATTCCTCCGGTCACGAGAAGGAAGACGCTTAGGATTCCGGCCAGAGAAAGCAGTTTTACGCGGATGCTGGCATTAACAAAAAACATAAAATACCCTCCTGAAAATGAAATTATTAAGGTTCTATAATAAATGTTGGGGTAAGCACG
>MTLD01002077.1_pt1 | contig 40987 bp, 32 predicted proteins | sample 1982471 | NCBI WGS metagenome assembly MTLD01 (sample SAMN05712604, study PRJNA340218) | biofilm metagenome | isolation source: sample SPM anode biofilm adapted to -50 mV | place: USA | collected 2012-02-03 | reverse complement strand
ATGGGTGCCATGGGCAGTGACGCGGCCATCGAGACCGCCGACATCGCGCTCATGACCGACGACCTCTCCCGGCTTCCCTGGCTCGTCGGCCACTCCCGCCGGTGCCTCAGGATCATCCGCCAGAACATCGTCTTCGCCCTAGCGGTGAAAGCGGTCTTCGTCGCGCTGACCCTGATGGGCCATGCCTCCCTGTGGGCCGCCATCGCGGCGGACATGGGCGCTTCACTCCTGGTGATCTTCAATGGATTGAGGCTGCTTGGAGGGCCGGCAGACCGTTGAGGCGCCGCCACGGGCCCCGTGGGTTGTTCCTTCTTTCTTACGTGGGGCGACCCCTTTCGAATCGCTATCGCGCCCCGTTCCTGCCCGGGGGCATGAGGCACTCTCCGGTCCCAAGGCAGGTTCCGGACGGATGGCCGTTTCGATGGCCGTACCAGGTCAGCCCGGCCAACAAGAGGAGGATCAGGAGGCCGAGTCCCCCCAGGAACAGCCGGGCGAAGGGTCCGTTGGCTCCCTCGGGTCCAGCGTCCTGAGGGGGGAGGCCAGCCGGCGGTTGAGGAACCTTTTCCGGTGGATGGGGTGGGGCAGGATCACTACCTCCCGAGTGCCGGGCGCGGAGTTTCCGGGGGCGCTGGTACGGAAGCATCAGGCCTCCGCCAGGGGAAGCTGGATTCTGAACACCATCTGCCCTGAAGGCCCGGGATGGGCGGAGATCCTTCCGCTCATGCCTTGCAGGAGCGACCGCAGATTGGAGAGATCGGGCCCACCGGGTTGTCTGGTGGTGAGGTAGGCGGCGGAGAACACCGCTTCCAGATCCAGGATCCTGGGCCCTGAGTCGCTCACTTCGACCGTACCGGCTCCATCCTCCTCCTTCGCTTCGACGCGGAGGGACCCTCCGGTTCCTGCGGCTTCGGCTCCGCGTCGGAGGACGGTAGCCAAGGCCGTGATCAAGCCGGACCGGTCCCCTCGGACCACGCAGGCCCCGTCGGGCACGATCACGTCCAGGTGGAGGCCCGGAGGGACCTCGATGGCAGCGACGGCTTCCCAAACGCAGGCATGCAGCTCGAAGAGGGAAGGCCTGGCGCTCTGTTCCGATTCCTGGAGGTGGCGTGACAGTTGTCCGATCAGGACGGCGGCCGCGCGGCCGTTCCGGTCGATGACCCCGACGAGGTCATTGACCTTTTCCTGTGAAGGTCCGCTCGCCTGCAGGATGTCTGCGGCCAGAAGGATCGGGTGGATGAGGCGCTCGAGATCCTTGGCTGTCCCGCCAACGCTGGCACCGAGTTCCGCCTGACGGGATCGTTCCTGGAGGCGTCTTTCCGCCACGAGCCTTCTCGAGATGTCCCCGACCGCGGCGATCCTGAAGGGCGATCCCGAGAACACCGCGGAGGCCACGCCCGCCTCCAGGGCCGCGAAACTGCCGTCGGGACGGTGGATGTTGAAGGTCACGGGACGGCCCGCCTCCGCCGTTTCCAGGGAGGTCACCACCGGTTCGGGAAGTAAGGTGGCGATCCGGGCGTCCTGAAGGGTTTTGAGCGGGCGCCCGAGCATGTGGGCCATGGCCTGGTTCGCCCGCGCGATCCTCCCATCGGCATCCCAGATCAGGATGCCGATGGGCGCCGCGTCCAGAAGGGCGTGGGCCAGCCGGGTCGAGTCTTCGGACCGTTGCTTGAGGGTGTCCGCGTGGACACCGAGCAGGAAGAAGGCCAGGGCCAGGGCCAGGGATATCCCTGCGAATGCCCCCAGTTCGCGGTTGTGGTCCTCCATCTGGCCCAGGGCGGACTCCAACATGCGCTCGTGGAAGGTTTCGAGGCTGTCGAAGGCACTTGTAACTTCCTGGAACTGGTGGGACAGGTGCGCGAGTTCCAGCGAGAGGGTTCTGCCGGCATCCTCGGCTGCCTGGCCTCCCCGGGCCGCCTCCATCCGTTGGGTGGCCTGGGACACCCGATCGAGCTGGGCCAGGTAGCGGCCCATGGCCTGATCGAGAGCCTCTAGCCTCGGATCCCGTTCATGCCCCGTCCGATCTGCCAGCAGGGTCCTGGCCCGCCCGTAGGCGTCGATGGTTTCCTGGAGGGAGGCCTGTTCCACACCGAATGGGCCCCCGTGGTGCAGGGCGAGGCCCTTCACCTGGAGCCGCACGATGGATTCCTGGAACCGATCGACACTGGCCACCCAGGTCTCGCAGTGGGCCACTGCCGATCGGGCGTGGAGGGCCTGGGGAACTAGGCGGATCGACCAGGCGGCGAGGGCCACCAGGGGCAGTCCGACCAGGGCCAGCCGCCCGATCCTCCAGATCCGTTCGGCGAGAGGTCGCTGGCCCATGGTCAGACTCCTTCCTTCAAGAGACGACACCCCTCAGTGCTGGTGGCCGCTGTGCTCCCCGGCCGGTGCCGGCGACCCGGCCTGTCCGGCGTGATCCCCGTGCTCCATTTCCGAAGGGGCAGGTCGGGCGTTCCTGGGTGTCCCGTCCTCGTGGAGGTATTTCCCCGGATCCGCCTTCAGCTTCCCGCCGCAACTCGGGCAGCAGACGGCATAGCTGCGGTTGCCCACGGTGATCATGGGGCTATCACTGGTCACGGGGTCGCCCATGACGGGGCAGCGGGCGTTGACCTGGGGGGCGTGGGCATGGGGCGCCGGGGCCATGTCGTGCCGATGACCCGACATGGGTCCGCACTGGGCCAGCGGCGAGAGGGCGGCGATAAAGAGAAGGGGCGTGAGCATGGGATCTCCATGGAAGGTCCGGGACTGGCTGTGGGAGCCCCGGAGAGATTGAATCGAGGGTGGTGGTGCCGTCGAGCGGAGGCGTCACCTCAGGTCGGCACCGGCGATTGCCCGGACCTCCAGGAACAGGAGACCGCCGGTGCCGGTGGCACCCCTTGGGGTGCCCCTCCCTGAAGCTGGGTCCAGCGCAGGACGGCCCGCCCTGGATCCGGGGCCCCCCCAGGGTCCCGGACGTTGCCAGCGATCAGGAAGGTCCGCCCATGCCCGGAGGCAAGCTGGCACAGGCGAAGGGAAGACTGGGGGGTCGTCTTGCGGTCGAATCAGTGGTGGGCCATGTCTGGCATGGCTTCGCCAGAGGGCTTGGGCGCATTCCTCGGCGTGCCATCCTGCTCCAGGTACTTGTCGGGATCCTTGAGCAGCTGGGCATCGCAACCGGGGCAGCAGATCCGGTAGGCGTGGCCGCGGACCACGACAGTCTGGCTCTTGCCGGTCACGGCCTCGCCGGTGACGGGGCACTTGGTGTTGGAGGCCGGAGCGGGCTTGGCGTTCGGCGCGGCCAGGAGGGCCAGGGAAAGCAGGGGTGCGAGCATGTAATCTCCTATGAGTTGCGATGAGGCCGGTAGGGCCGGGGTTCAGTAGGAATCGCGGATCTTCTCGCCAGAGGTGGTCTGGCGGATGTTCTTCGGTGTGCCGTCCGGCTCGAGGTAGCGGCCGGGATCGGCGGCGAGCTTCTGGGCGCAGTCGTCGCAGCAGATGTAGTACCGCCTTCCCTGGACCGTGACGGCCTGGTTGCGGTCAGCCACGGGGTTTCCGAGGACCGGGCATCGGCCGTTTGTGGCGGGTTTCGGCGGCGTGGCCCATGTGGCCACCAGGAGCGAGAGGGCCAGGGCTGAGGAATTCAGCATGGGGATCTCCTTCAACGCGCGTTCACGGATGGGCGGTTCAACGTTCAGCGGTGTCCGGCGAGCCACCATCGTCCGGATGGGTGTCATGGACCTCCGACCCGCCCCCGGGCTGGGACGTGCGGGATTGGCGCTCGCCGTTGTCGCTCGAAGGCCGCAAGGGCCCCCGGGATTCGACTCGGTCGGGCGGAGGCGGAGGGTCCTGGTGATGCCGTCCATGGAGGAAGAGCATCATGATGGCCATCATGGCCACGGCGATCACGGCGTTCATGGGTGATCCTTTCGAGAAGTGGTGGACTGGTTTGACTGATGGTGCGCGGCCCCCGCCCGCTCCCCGGAAGGATGGGCGAGGATCTTCGGAGTTCCCTTTTCGTCGAGGTACTGTTCGGGGTGCTTGGCCAGCGCCTCGGCGTGGGTGGCGTGGCAGGTCCAGTACCGATGGCCGCGCACCGTCAGGAAGATCCCCGATCCCTCGCGGTACGGGTAGCCCGAGACGGGGCACACCGGGTATTCCGGGGGCGACTCGCGCGACGGTGCAGCGAGGAGCGCGGGGAGGGCGATCAGCATGGGAAGCATGGGACTCCTCAGGAAAGGGCCGGAGCGGCCGGCGGTTCGGGTTCGGGCGTCAGGCTGCCCTCCACGACCTCTTTCCGCTTCCAGAGGTAGTAAATGGAGGGATAGACCAGGAGTTCGAGCAGGAAGCTTGTGGCGAGGCCGCCCACCATGGGGGCCGCAATGCGCTTCATGAGGTCGGCGCCCGTTCCGGTGCTCCACATGATGGGTAGCAGGCCGATGAAGGCCGCGAAGACGGTCATGGCCTTGGGGCGGACGCGCTTCACGGCGCCATGAATAATGGCTTCCACCAGGTCGGCCGTGGTGTTGAGCTTCCCTGCCCGCCTGGCCTCGTCATGGCTGAGGTCCAGGAAGAGCAGCATGAAGACGCCGGTTTCCGCGTCCAGGCCCATGAGGGCGATGAGGCCCACCCAGACCGCGATGCTCATGTTGTAGCCCAGGGCGAAGAGCAGCCAGAAGGCGCCGATGGCGCTGAAGGGCACCGCCAGCATCACGATCGATGCCTTGAAGGCGCTCTTCGTGTTGGCGTAAAGCAATCCGAAGATCAGGACCAGGGTGATGGGGAGGACCAGCTTCAGCCGCTCCTTCACCCGGATCATGTTCTCGAACTGGCCGCTCCAGGTGAGGCTGTAGCCGGTGGGCAGCTTGAGATCCTTCTCGATGGCCGCCTTGGCATGCTCGACATAGGTGCCCACGTCGACCTTCGAGGTGTCGAAGTCCACGAGCACGTACCCATTGAGCATGGCGTTCTCGTCCCGGATCATGGCCGGACCCGTGGTCAGCTTCACGTCGGCGATTTCCTCCATCGGGATGGAGGATCCGTTCGGAAGGGGTACGAGGACTCGCTTCAGCGCTTCGGGCGATTCCCGGTAGTCCCGTGCATAGCGGACGTTGATGGGATACCGGGCCCGTCCGTCGAAGACCGTGCTCTGGTTCTCCCCGCCGATGGCGGTCATCACGATGTCGTTGGCCTCCTCGATGCTGAGGCCGTACCGGGCGAGCTGGTCACGCTTGAGGTCGAAGTCCACAAAATAGCCCTGGGCGGTGCGCTCAGCGAAGGCACTGCGGGTGCCAGGGACACGCTGGAGGATGCCCTCCGCCTGCACCGCGATTTTCTGGATCATCTCGAGGTCAGGGCCATTGATCTTGAGGCCCACGGGGGTGCGGATGCCGGTGGACAGCATGTCGAGACGGGCCTTGATGGGCATGGTCCATGCATTGGGGATGGCCGGCAGCTTCACGGCCCGGTCAAGATCCGCCACGACCTCTTCCTGGGTGATCCGATCGCGCCAGAAGGGCCGGAGGACCCGCTTCAGCCACTTCGGCGCCCAGCTCGAGTACCAACGCGGCTGCTCGCGCCACTGGTCTTCGGGCTTCAGCTCGATCACCGTCTCCATCATCGAGAAGGGGGCGGGGTCCGTGGCTGTGTCGGCCCGGCCGGCCTTTCCGAACACGCGATCGACCTCCGGAACCGTCCGGATGAGGCGGTCCTGAACCTGGAGGATCCTCTGGGCCTCCGTTTCGCTGACCCCCGGCAGGGTGGAGGGCATGTAGAGCAATGTCCCTTCGTTGAGGGCGGGCATGAACTCGCTGCCCAGGTGCAGGAAGGCCGGGATGGTGCCGAGCACGAGCAGGACGGCCACGGCGATCGTCGCCTTGGCGTGCTTGACCACGAAGCGGCAGGGAGGTTCGTAGATGCGGTGCAGGAAGACAGAGATGGGGTGCTTCTCCTCCGCGTAGTACTTGCCGACAGCGAACTGGGTGGCCGTCCAGGCCAGCCATTTCGGCTTGAACGTGAAGGGCTCCACCCGCGCGAAGAGCATGCGCAGGGCGGGATCCAGGGTGAGGGCCAGGACGGCCGCGATGGCCATGGCAAAGTTCTTGGAGAAGGCCAGGGGCTTGAAGAGGCGGCCCTCCTGGTCCACCAGGGTGAATATGGGCAGGAACCCCACGGCCACCACCAGCAGGCTGAAGAACACGCTCGGGCCCACCTCCATGAGGGCCTCCAGCCGGACCTGGTGGAAGCTCCCCGGTTTCCCGGCATCGATCCAGTGCTGGATCTTCTTGTAGGCATTCTCCACCTCGACGATGGCCCCGTCCACGAGCACGCCAATGGAGATGGCGATGCCTGCGAGGCTCATCAGGTTGGCGTTCTGGCCGATCCCGTACATCGGGATGAAGGCCAGCGCCACCGATACGGGAATGGTGATGATGGGCACGATGGCCGATGGGATGTGCCACAGGAAGACGAGGATGATCAGGGAGACGACGATCATCTCCTCGACCAGCTTGTCCTTCACCGTTTCGATGGCCCGATGGATCAGCGTCGACCGGTCATAGACGGGGACCACCTCGACTCCCTTCGGGAGGCTGCCCTTCAGGTCCGCGAGGCGGGCTTTCACGCGCTCGATGACATTGAGGGCGTTCTCCCCCTGCCGCATCACCACGATGCCCCCGACCACATCGCCGTGGCCGTCGAGATCCGCCAGCCCCCGGCGCAGTTCCGGACCCAGGCTCACGGTGGCGACATCCCCGAGCCTCACGGGCGTTCCATCATAGGCCCTGAGCACGGCCTTCTCGAGGTCGGCGGTCGACTTCACATAGCCCCTTCCGCGGACCATGTATTCCCGGCCGCTGTATTCGACGAGCCGACCCCCCACTTCGGTGTTCGATGACTTGACCGCCTGGATGACCGCGCCGATGGGAATGCGGTAGGCCGCCAGCTTGTTCGGGTCCACGCTCACCTGGAACTGGCGGGCCTGGCCGCCCACGGTGGCCACCTCGGCAACACCGGGAACGCTCTTGAGTGCGTAGCTGAGAAACCAGTCCTGGTAGGACTTGAGTTCGTCCATGCTGTGCTGGCCGGAGTGGTCCACCAGGGCGTACTGGTAGACCCAGCCCACCGAGGTGGCATCCGGCCCCAACTCGGTTTTCACGCCTGGCGGCAGGTTGGCAGTGATCTTCGAGAGATACTCCAGGACCCGGCTTCGGGCCCAATAGATGTCGGTGCCATCCTCGAAGATCACATAGACGTAGGAGTAGCCGAAATCCGACAGGGCCCGGACCGCCTTCACCTTCGGCGCGCCGAGGAGGGCGGTGACGATCGGGTAGGTGACCTGATCCTCGACGATGTCGGGACTCCGGTCCCATTTGGAGTAGACGATCACCTGGGTGTCGGAGAGGTCCGGCAGGGCATCCAGGGGGATGTTCCGCATGGTCCAGAAGGCCATGGCCAGAAGCAGGACCGAGGAAGCCATGACCAGCCATCGGTTCTCGGCCGAGAACCGGATGATCCGCTGGAGGAAGGTCGGGTGTTCAGGATCGTAGGCACTGTTTCCGTGCATCGGCCCCTCCTAGTGCTGGTGGCCGCCCGAAGGGGCGGAGGCGGGGGTGGCGGGGGAGCCCTTCTGGCTGAGATGGGCCAGGGCAGCCTTGAGGCGCGATTCGGAATCCACCAGGAAGTTGGCCCGGGTGACGATCTCCTCTCCGGGCTGGAGGCCCGACAGCACTTCCACCTGTTCGCCCACGCGGATGCCGGTGGTGATCTCGCGGGGTTCGAACCGGCCGTCTCCGAGGGCGACGAAGGCCACTTTCTGGGTGCCCGTATCGATGACCGCATCCAGCGGGACCAGGATCCCCTTGTGGGAAGGGCCATGAACAAGCGCTTCACCGAACATGTCCGGTTTGAGGTCGCCCTTCGGGTTCGGGAGATCCAATCGGACCTTGGCTGTCCGGGTCTTCGGATCGAGGATGGGGTCGACGAACACCACCCTCCCAGTGAAGGTCCGGCCCGGGAAGGCAGGCAGCGTCAGGGTCGCGGAGAGCCCCACCTTGACCCGCCCGAGTTCCGTTTCGTAGACATCCGCCAGAGCCCAGATATGGCTGAGATCCGTGATCTCGAAGGGGATGTCGGCGGGCGTGATGCGGGATCCCTGCACCACATTCTTGGCCGTGACCACGCCGGAAACCGGTGAACGGAGGACGATGTCGCGTTGGGCCTTCCCCGTCTTCTCGAGATTGGCCATGGCTTCCTCGGGGACGTCCCAGAGCGCCAGGCGCCGCTTTGCAGACGCCAGCAGGTCGTCCCCGCTTTGCTGGAGAGAACCCTCGGACAGGGCCTTCCGGGTTTTCACCGCGAGCAGATATTCGGTCTGGGCGCTAACAAAATCGGGGCTGTACAGGCTGAAGAGCGGCTGCCCTTTCGCGACGGGCATGCCGACGAAATCGACGTAGAGCCTGTCCACGAAGCCTTCAACCTTCACATTGACCTTGCGGACCCGCGTCTCGTCGATGGCGAGCCGCGCCGTCGTTCGTATTTCTCCACCGACCAGGCCTTCGGCCACCTTGACCGTCTTCAAGCCGATGAGTTGTTGCCGCTCGTGGTCGATGTCCACCGCGGCATGGTCCTCCACGGCGGGCCCCTCGCCTTTGAGCTCTCCCTCGTAGACCGGCACGTAGTCCATGCCCATCTCGTCCTTCATGGGCGTGGGTGACGTCATGGACGGGTTCATGGGCGAGCGGTAGAAGACGATCTTCCCCTTGCCACCGGAGGGTGCGGGGTCCGCTCCGGTTCCCTTGATGGGCACCAGCTTCATGCCGCAGATTGGGCAATCCCCTGGATGGTCCTGGATCACCTGGGGGTGCATGGGGCATCGGTACATCTGCTTCTTCTGATCCATCGTGGCGTTGGCGCCGTGCACGTGGCCGGACTCGCCGCCAGGACGGAGGAGCAGGGTCCCACCCACTCCCACCGCCAGTCCGAGGGCCAAGATTCCCAGCGTCCGGAGACGAGGTGAAGGGCGACCAATCGGTTCATTCATGTCTTCATGCATGGGTGACTCCTGATTACATGGACTTGGAGGAGGCGCTGCTGTCGCCCTGTACGGGCGCGGCTCCGGATTTCGAGGAAGAGGAAGTTGCCATGGCGGACCCGCCCGGTATCCCGCCCATGGCCAGCGAACCGGCGCTGAGTCCGGAACTGCTGATGGATGGCGTTCCCGAGAGGTTGTATTCCTCCTGCGCGATGCGGAGGGCTTCGGCCTGGGCGAGGGCCTGGAGGAGCCCTCCCCGATCCGCCACCCACCCGTTGAGCGTCTCCAGCACGCTCAGGAAGGGGGCGCGTCCCGTCTCGTACTGGGCGAGGGTGGCCTGGAAGGTGGCCTCGCTCTGGACGAGCAGGCCCTCCCGGTAGATGCGGATGGTTCCAAGGACCGAATCCATCTGGGCGGAACGCTCCCGGATGCGCTGCATGAGCAGGTTACGGACGCTCTCAGTTTCCGAGCCCTGGGCCTTCCGGCGCCAGGCCTGCTCGGACACAGCACGCTGCTGCTTCTGCTTGGACCAGACCGGAAGGGATACGGACACGCCCACCGACCACATCGGATCCAGGCCGCCCCGGGGCATGTAGGCGGCGCTCACGGCGAAATCCGGGAGGCGGTCCCGCTTGGCGAGTTTCAGGTTCAGGTCGGCCTGCTTCACTCCGGATTCCGCAGCCAGGAGTTCGGGGCTCTTCGCTTCGGCCTGTTTCATCAGGAGGTCGGGCGGCGGCGCGGATGGAAGGGGAAGCTCCCCCAGAGAGGCCGTCGTGGGGATGGCGGTGTCCTCCCTCCGCCCCCGGAGGCGGTTCAGGGTGGCCAGCTGGGTGCGCTCTTCGGCCTCAAGGGAGAGCCGGGTCTGGTCCAGACGGGTGCGCTCCAGCTGCGCACGGAGGAGGTCCGCCTGGGCCCCTTGCCCCACTTCGTAGCGGGTCTGGGTGATGCCCTGTGCCTTCTGGAGAAAGAGTGCCTGCCGTTCCAGGAGCTGGAGTTGCCCCCGGACGAGCAGCAGGCCGTAGTAGGCGCGTTCGACGTCAGCCTTCAGCGTCAGACGTGTGCGCTCGGTCGTGATCCTGGAGATATCAGCCCCGACCCCTGCGATCTCCCCCCGCAGGCCCCGCTTGCCGGGCCAGGGGAACGGCTGGGTCAGCATCACCTGGTAGTAGGAGGTCTCCATCTTTCCGACCTGGATGCCCTTGAACCCGTCGTTCTGGAGCCCGAGGCTCAGGGTGGGATCGGGCAGGGCCTTGGCCTGGGGGATCTGCTCCTTCGAAGCGTCCACCAGGGCCCGGTCGCGGGCGAGGTCGGGGTTATGGTCGAGTGCCTCCTGGACGAGGGTCTCGAGGGTGGGGTCCTGGGCCGCGGGGGCCTGCGGGGACTGGGTTGGGACACCTGCGGCTGGCGCGGCCACGATCGGGGCCAATGCCAGGAGCGGGCGCAGGTAGCTGCGCATGGGGACTCCTTCAATTGAGGGAACGGACTGAGGCTGCAAAACGATTCCCGGACCGCCGGGATGGCACCGTCAAAGCAGGCTGTCCCTCAAATTCGCAGCAGTCGCAGGCGGGCCAAGCGATCTCGTCCTCCCGGCCCCACGCCGGGAGACCCATCTCGTCCGGGAAGGTCGGGAGAGAAGGGTGAGCCATTGACGAGCTTCGGGGCAGAGAGGTTCCTGGGCCAGGGCAGTGGTTCCGGGTGGCCCGTGGATCGTCCTTCGGATTCCCTGTCTGCCCGGTGCTGGTCGAGCAGGACTTGGTTGGTCCCGCCATCCAGAGAACGATCGCAGCGCGAACCGGGTGCACCGCAGGCTTCGCTGAGGGAGGCGGAAGGCGTGCCACAGCAGGCACAGGCGCCACCCGCATCCATGGCCGCGCACGAGGACGCGGGAGCCTGGCAGGATATCGTTCCCGCGGACCCCTTGGACGCCCACACCACGCCTTCGATGCTCAAGAGCATCACGACGGCGAATAGGGCGGACAACAAACGGCGCACGAAACGTCTCCTTGGGGAACAAGGGTAGAGAGGATCCGGGGGCCCGCAAGCGCAAATTGGTCACAACAGGGAATTTCATCTTCGCTTCAGGTTCGAGACCCTTGTTGTGACCAATACCACAGGGAATCCCTCCGGGCTTTCACGAGGGCTTCATCTTCGGGCTCCAGGATTCCACCGGATTGATGACCTTAGGGCCACCAATACCCGGGAGCGCTCCCCGACGCCTCCCCGAACCCAACCCCTGTGGAGTCCTCCATGAAACTGATCCGAACCCTCCTCCTCCTGCTCGGGGCCAGCGTCCCGATGCTGGCCGTGCCCGCCTGGGCGCGCCTGACCACCATGTCCTGCGCGGACTGCCATGCCCTGCCCACGCTCCAGCTCACGGCCATGGGGCTGGAGTTCCAGCGGAACGGGGCGCGGCTCGATCCCACCGCCTTGGGCGCCTCGGACGTGGCCGCCCAGAAGCTGGACACCTACGCCTCCATCACGGTGGACGCCAGCGCCCAGGCCGTGAAGGGGGCCAAGCCCGCCACCCAGACCGCCCAGCCGGACTTCCAGGTGGTGTCCGGCGGGGCCCTCTCGGAGCGCTTCAGCTACACCCTGATGTACCACTTCAACACGGGCGCCACCCCTTCGGACGGCATGGAGGAGGCGTTCATCCAGTACAACCTGCCGATCTCCAAGGCGGCCTTCCTCCAGATCCGCGGCGGGCAGCTCAATCCCGAAATCCTCCGGGATTTCGGCCTTGGCGCTGGCAGTGTCCTGGGCGCGCCGCTGGTCTTCTCCACCCCTGTGGCGAGCACCTCTCCGTTCACCCTGGATGCTTTCGGGCGCGGAATGGACGTCAAACTGAATTGGAGCCGGCTTGAACTGGCGGCGGGCATCTTGGACACGCTGACGCCCACCACGGATGCCACCGGCGCGGCGGTCTCGGGCTCGAGCCCCACGAACCACAAGGACACCTACGCCTCGGCGCTCTACCGCTTCGATGACCACGCCTCGGGTATCGCGCTCTTCCGGCTCGATGGCCAGAACCCGGTGCTCGACCCGACCAACCCCGGCACCCCCCTGTTCACCGACAATTTCTACCGCAATGGGGCCCTCTTCCGGTTCATCCGGGACTCCTGGCGCGTGATGGGCGCCTACTTCGAGGGGCAGCACCAGGTGGACGTGACCGGGACCAATGCCAAGAACGCGGGCTACTTCGCCCTCTGCGACCTGAATCTCGCCCCCGCCTTCGGCGTGTTCGGCCGCTATGATTTCGTCCGCCCCGAGAAGGCGGACACGACCAAGGACCAGGCCATGAAGACCCTGGGCCTCAACGGCATCGCCTTCTCCAGCGCAAAGACCGGCGGCCGCTGGACGATCCAGGCCTCCCGCACCACCTTCAAGGATGGGATCACCCCCGACAACGACCAGTTGATCGCGGACTTCATCGTCGCGTTCTAGGTGTTCTGCCATGCAGGGGGGCCCTGGCATCCAGGTCCCCCCTCCTTTATGCTCCCCAGTGCCCGTTGCGCTCTGAGCCGGGAGGCTCCATGAAAGTCCTGCTGGTGGAAGACGAGTTGAAGCTCGCCCGGGCCCTGGAAAAGGGGCTCCGGGCCGAAGGATTCGCCGTGGACAAGGCGGAAGACGGGCTCCGCGGGCTGGAGATGGCCTTGGGGTGCCGCCACGATGTGCTGATCCTGGATGTCATGCTTCCCTACATGGACGGATTCGAGGTGCTGGCGCGGATCCGCAGGGAACGATGCAAGGTCCCCGTGATACTCCTCACGGCGCGCAGCGGCCTCGGTGACCGGGTGAAGGGGCTGGATCTCGGGGCAGACGACTACCTCGCCAAGCCCTTCGACTTCCCCGAGCTGCTGGCCCGCATCCGGGCCATCACGCGGCGACCGTCCTCCGAACCCCAGCTCATCCTCCGGGTGGCCGATCTGGAGTTGAACGTGGGCAGTCGCGAGCTTCGCCGCGCCGGGCAGCTCATTCCGCTCCGGACCAAGGAATATGCGCTCATGGAACTCTTCATGCGCCGCAAGGGGCTGGTGCTCTCCCGCACCATGATCCTCGACCATGTGTGGGCCTCGGACATAGACTATGGCGATGCTTCCAACCTGGTCGATGTCTATGTCGCCCAGCTCAGGAAGAAGATCGATGCCGGGCGCGAGCAGAAGTTGCTCCAAACCTTGCGGGGCACGGGCTACGTCCTCCGGGAACCTTCATGAAGAACGCCTTCAGCAAGACCCTCCGTTTCCGCCTGACAGCCTGGTACAGCGCGGCCCTGGCTTCCTTCATGCTGATCTTCACCCTCCTCGCCTACGGCATGGTCCACCAGCGCCTGATCCATCACCATGATGGTTCGCTGAAAGAGATCGCCGGCCAGACGCTTCAGATCCTCTCGGAGCAGTCCGACTGCGAACACCTCACCTCCGAGCAGCAGGCCCACTTGAGCCAGATCGGCCGCCTCCTACTCATTCACGAGGACCAGGGGCGTCGGAGCGCCTTTTTTCTGTCGCCAGAGATGCAGGTCAATCCGATGGCCGCTCGGCTCTCCCAGTCGGCATGGCGCCACAATGACCAAGCCTGGTTCGAGACCCTCGAAGGCGATGGGGGACCCTGGCGCGTGTTCTCGCGTCCCTATCAGACCCGGATGGGACGCTACGGCGTCATCCGGGTCGTGGAAGATCTGGGGGAAGTGGCCCCGATCCTCGCGGCGCTTCGGGATACGCTCCTCCTCCTGCTTCCGGTTGGGCTGCTGTTCTCGGCGGCGGGGGGCTACTGGCTGGCGGGGAGGGCCCTCGCGCCCGTAGAGCGGGTCACGGCCATGGCGCGGGAGATCGAAGCCAAGAACCTCGGGCTCCGTCTGCCCCACCCGGGCGCAGACTGTGAGATCGGCCGACTCGTGGACACGCTCAACCACATGATGGACCGGCTCGAGGGTGCCTTCGAAGCCATGAAGCGATTCACGGCGGATGCCTCCCACGAGTTGCGGACGCCCCTGGCGAACCTGCGCAGCCTCGTGGATGTCTCCCAGCGCGAGACACCTTCCCGGGAGGAGCTGCTGGAGGACATGGGCAGCATCGGCGAAGAAGTGGCCCGCCTCAGCCAGATCGTGGACGACCTGCTCCTCATGGCCCGTGCGGATACCGATCGTCTGCCCCTGAAGATGGAGGCCCTCCGGCTGGATGAACTCGCCGAAAACCAGGTCGAGGCCTTCGCGCCCAGGGCTGCAGAAGCGGGCATTCGCCTGGAGGTCCAGGCCTCCAGTCCCGCCACCATCACGGGAGACGAGCGCTGGCTTCACCAGCTCATGGCCAACCTCCTGGACAACGCCCTGAAATACACCCCGCGCGGTGGGCGCATCAGGTTCGGAGTCGAACCCCATGCTGACGGCATTGATCTGTTCGTGGAGGACACCGGGCCCGGTATCCCGGAAGCCGACCTGGAACGAATCTTCGAGCGCTTCTACCGCTGCGACAGCGCCCGCTCCCATGCCACAGCCCCTGGTTCAGGGCTCGGTCTGGCCATCGCCTCCTGGATCGCCCAGGCCCACCGCGCCACCATCCGCGCCGTCAACCGAGCGGAAGGGGGAGCTAGGTTTGAGGTGCGCTTCCCAACGATGTCGGCCTAGCGGTAAGACTCCGACCATGCTTCGTGGGTGAGGTGCGAAAAGCACTCAAGGCCTGGCTTCACTCCGACGGCTACCGTGGCCTTTCATGTCACCTGCGAAAGGCACCATGTGCTCCTCCTTGATAAATGCCCAACATGCGAATTCAGGACATCCCCTGCCTATGTGGAGCTTCATTCGGACATGAGCGAAGGGGTAACCGGAATCCGATGCGATCTCTGCTCAGCAATGCTTCCTACGCGTGAACCGGCCGTCGGGAAGGCCGATTCCAAGCTCCTGACCTTACAGCGCTCTCTCTCCTCGGGCCTCATCAATCGGTCAGTGCCTGTCCCTCAGCTCGGGTAGTTCCCCACCGTTCAGTACCCAGGTGGGCTTCGGGTGGCCTTCTCGGCTGTTGTTTGGCTGAGGGACCAAGGCCTCACCCTTCCTCCCGCCCGCTCTGGAAAGATTCTTCCCTACTCCGCGCGAGCATCTGGCATGAAGGGGGGACCCTTTGAAACCCAGCCATTGTCGGAGCGCATCCTCCGTATGCGAGATGCTGCGTGGATCCTCGCGGCACCACTCGATCGCTGACCTCTGCTTAACCAGCTATGTGCCTGGCTGGCCAACTTCCCAAGATGGCGGAGACATCCCTGGGAGGGACTCACTGAGGCTGGAGAAGAGATTCGAAAACCCCGAGGTGGTTGGCTCCCCCTAGGATGCCCTCCAAGGCCCGAATTTCACGTAGTCCATGGCCTGGTTTTCGAGTGTTGGTTTAATTATTAGCGGTCACATTCGTAAATTAAATGTTCGGGATCCCACCACAATAGTTTTAATGCAGAACCTTCACGAATGCCCCAAATACGTTCCCGCTTATGGTGCCTAAGGGAGCATACAAACGTGTCCAGGGAAACTTTTAGGGACTCTAATTTCTTCTTTGCATCCCTATCTGTGAGCCGGTAACCCTCGATGAAGTGGGATCCAGTGGTGTCGTTCTTGATGATCTCTCCCCAAGTCATACTCTCGAAGGCCTTCAGGCGCTCGATGATTTCAAAGAGCTTTTCTCTCGATTCGACCTCATGCCAGCCGTACTCGTCGACAACTTCGAGCACAGAGAACCGCCAGGATGGACGTTCCTCGTAATACGGGGCATCCTCTGTCGCGATTCGAGGCTGTTTTTCGCCCCTGGGGTCCCGACCTCCAGTCTGGGGGGCTTTCTTCCCCAGAGGAGTAGGGGTATGCCTCGGGTGCTTTCGCATCAGATCTTAGGCGAGAGATCCATAGTACTCGGCCATTGATGCTAGAGAAATGACAGTGTTTCCTCTATCCCCTGGGTTTAGGCCATTCCGAGCGTCTAACCAAGGATGCTCTCGGTGTGTAAGTTCACTCAGCCACCACCCCGATTTGGAGCCATAAAATTTCAGGACCCCTTCGATGGTCTCGAGTTGTTCTGCGACCAGTATTGAGGGGTCTCCCTTGGGGAGTGAGGTGATCTGAAAATCCCCTCTATGGGCTTGATAGAGCTCGGGGCAAACAGGTCCATTGGCCCAGGCTTCAATAGACTCGTGGAAAAGCGGCTGACCATCCCAGACGAGGGACCATGCTTGCGAGTAGTAGACGAGTTTCTGGAGCTTCATCGTGTCAAGCGGCCCAACCCGTTTCAGGATGTGGGCGGCGACATCAAAGACGCTGACCATGGAACCTCCGGGGTGGGGATGAGACAAACGAAACTGATTAATGGTACATCCCACTGCAAGAACGAAGACGCGAATGGACCATTCCGTGATCAAAGTGGCAGGAGGTATTGAGGCCCGGATGGGGTGGGCACATTCTGGACCATAACTTATTGATCCTGAGGGGTGGAGGATAACCTCACATGTTCAACCAGGGGTTGGCACAATTAAATGACCCGCATGAACAGTTGTCGGGAGGGATTCGCAATGGCTGGCCGACACATGAACTTTTTGAAATGAACTGAATCCTTTGAGTTCGCAAACCTTGCCCACTCAATCCTCCTGTTTGATGGTTCAATCCCTCCCTGACAAGGTGCCGAAAATTCTGGTGATCGACGACAGCCGGATGATGCGCCTCTACCTGCGGCGGGCCCTGGAGAAGGCGGGCCACGAGGTGGTGGAGTGGACGCCCCTGTCCGCGATGGAGATCCCGGACAAGGTGGCGGAGTTGGCGCCGGATCTGGTGCTCTGCGACTACCAGATGGACGGTGCCAACGGGGACACCGTGGCCCGCATGGTCCGGCGGGTGGATCCCGGGCTTCCCATGCTGGTGCTCACGGCCTTTCACGGGGACCAGATGGAGGCCAACCTCCTGCGCCTCGGCGTGCGGCGGGTGCTGGACAAGCCCATCCCGCACGAGGCCCTGGCCGAGGCGGTGGCCGAGGCGCTGAAGCCGGTGGCCGTGGAAGGCTGAGCCCGGGGTCAGGGGGCCAGCAGGGCGGCCAGCCTGGCTTCCAGCTCCGGCAGGGTGAAGGGCTTGGCGAGGTAGCCCACGGCCGGGCCCGTCTTCAGGAGGGCCTCGAGCCGGTCGTCCTTGAGGCCGGTGACGAAGAGCACGGGCAGGTCCGGCCGGCGGGCCCGGAGGCGGCGGAAGGTCTCCAGGCCATCCATGTCGGGCATGTTCACGTCCAGGAGGGCGACCTCCGGAGGGGGGGGCTGCTCGATCGCCGCCAGGGCCTCCGGCCCCGAGGCGGCCACCGTGACCCGGTGGCCGAGGGCCGCCAGCATGGACGGGATGGTCGACCTCAGCAGGTCGTCGTCGTCCACGAGGAGGATCTCCAGGGCGGGGAGGGCGGCAGGGCGCTCCTCCCTGCCCGTGGCCTCCGCCGGGACCCCGGCCAGGGGCCGGAAGTGCAGGAGGACTTCGGTGCCGCGTCCGGCCTCGCTGGCCAGTTCCATGCGCCCGTGATGGGCCTTCACGATGCTGTAGGTGAGGGCCAGGCCCAGGCCGGTGCCCTTCCCCTTGGGCTTGGTGGTGAAGAAGGGATCCATCGCCCGCTTCAGCACATCGGGGGCCATCCCGGCGCCGGTGTCGGCGACGGCCACCTGCACCTCGCCGGAGGGGAGGAGGCGGGTGGCGAGGCGGAGGCGGCCCCCTTCGGGCATGGCATCCACCGCGTTCACGCAGAGGTTCATCACCGCGTTGGAGAGGGATCCGGCATCGCCCAGCACCGGGGGGAGGCCGGCCTGGAGGTCGAGGTCCACCTCCAGCTTCTGCCGGGTGGTGCGCCGGAGGAGCTCGGCCTCCTGGGTGAGGAGCTGGTTGAGGTCGGTGGGACGGGGCTCCTGCACGTCCTTCCGGGCAAAGTCCGTGAGCCCCTTGACCAGGTCGCGGCCCCGCGAGGCGGCGCGCAGCAGGGTGTCCATGTCCTTGGCGAGGCCGGAATCCCCGCGGTGCTGCTCCAGCACGAGGGAGGCCACCCCCATGACTGCGCCCAGGATGTTGTTCATGTCGTGGGCGATCCCGCCGGCCAGGGTCCCGAGGCTCTCCAGCTTGTGGCCATGCTGCACCTCGGCTTCGAGGCGCCGGCGCTCGGTCTCGTGGCGCCGCTGGGCGGTCACGTCGTGGAAGGAGGTGAGGATGCAGGCGTCCCCGTCCAGCAGGATCCGCTCGATGGAGAGGACGACTTCGAGGATCTCCCCGGAGGCCGACCGGAGGCGGACCTCCACATCCCGGAGGGAGCCCCGGTCCCGGAGGTCCTCGAGGATGCGGGTCCGGGCCTCGGGATCGGCGTAGAGCGCCAGGTCCGCGGAGGTCCGCCCGAGGACCTGCTCCAGGGGGAGGCCGACGAGGCGGCAGAACCGCTCGTTGGCGTCCACGAAGAGCCCGTCGGACTCACGGGTGATGCTCCCCGGGGAGGGGTTGGAGCGGAAGGCCTTGGCGAACCGCGTTTCGCTGGCGGCCAGCACGGCGCGGATGGCCTGCTCCTCCCGGAAGGCCCGCCGGAGGTGGGCGTAGAGGAGGGCGGCGGTGAAGGCGACGAAGGCCCACCCCTTGAGGGTCGAGAGGCGGGCCGCCTGGGCCACGTCGGGGGCGAAGAGGGCCAGGGCCCGGTCCGAGAGGAGGATCCAGGCGGCGGCCGCGAGGACGTAGACGAGGACGATCCTCCGGGCGGGGTTGCTGGGCGGGGCGGGCAGGGGCATGGCGATCCTCTGTCCTCACTATCGGGTTTCCGGTGGCGGCGTTGAATCCCGGCTCTGGAGGGCGGGGCATTTGCCAGTAGAATCAAGGGTTCTACCGGAGCCGCGCCATGCCCTTCCAGCCCCTCGTCCAGGAACCCGAGATCCAGCGCCGCTGGCTCGAGTCCGGCGCCTTCCGCGCCAAGCGGGCCTCGGAGCTGCTGCCGGGATCGAAGACCTTCTACATGCTGGTGATGCTGCCCTACCCCAGCGGGCGCATCCACATGGGCCATGTCCGCAACTACACGCTGGGCGACGTCACGGCCCGCTTCCGGCGGATGCGGGGCTACGAGGTGATGCACCCGCTGGGCTGGGACAGCTTCGGCCTGCCCGCGGAGAACGCGGCCATCAAGCACGGCATCCACCCCGCGATCTGGACCCGGAAGAACATCGAGGAGATGAAGGGGCAGATCCAGAAGATGGGCATCAGCTACGACTGGGAGCGCGAGGTCGCCAGCTTCCAGGACGACTACTACCGCTGGAACCAGTGGCTCTTCCTCAAGATGTGGGAGCGGGGCGATGTCTTCCGCGCCATGCGCACCGTGAACTGGTGCGAGGCCCTGGGCACGGTGCTCGCCAACGAGCAGGTGGTGGACGGCAAGGACGAGCGCACGGGCCACCCGGTGGTGCAGAAGCCCCTCGAGCAGTACTTCTTCAGGACCACGGCCTACGCGGATGAGCTGCTGGCCTGTCTCGACGGCCTGGACTGGCCCGACAACGTGAAGACCATGCAGCGCCACTGGATCGGCCGTTCCGAGGGCGCGCGCCTGGCCTTCGACCTGGAGGATGGCCAGCGGGTCGAGGTGTTCACCACCCGCCTCGACACCCTCTTCGGGGTCACCTTCATGGCCCTCAGCACGGAGCATCCGGTCATCGAGAAGGCCGCGCAGGCGGATCCCGCCCTCAGGGCCTTCTGCGACCAGGTGGCCAGCGTCAGCCACGAGGAGCGCCTCACCAGCGACGTGAAGCTGGGGCACCGCGCGGCGGTGTCGGCGATCCACCCCTTCACGGGCGAGAAGGTGCCGGTCTTCGCCGCGAATTATGTGCTGATGGATTACGGCACCGGCGCTGTCATGGGCGTGCCCGCCCACGACGAGCGGGATCATGAGTTCGCGGAGAAGTACGGCCTGCCGATTCCGAAGGTCATCGAGGCCGACAGCGAGTGGGACCTCGGCACGCTGGTGAACAGCGGCGAGTTCACGGGCCTGAAGAGCGAGGATGCCGTCATGGCCATGATCGCCAAGCTGGGCGATCGCGCCGAGAAGACCGTCACCTACAAGCTCAAGGACTGGGGACTGAGCCGCCAGCGCTACTGGGGCACGCCCATCCCCACGGTGCATTGCGACCATTGCGGCGTGGTGCCGGAGCGGGCGGAGAACCTCCCGGTGCGCCTGCCGGAGGACGTCGCCTTCACGGGCCACGGCCCCTCTCCTCTCACCACCTCGAAGTCCTTCCTCGACGCGCCCTGTCCGAGCTGTGGCCGGCCCGCCCGGCGCGAAACCGACACCATGGACACCTTCGTGGACAGCAGCTGGTACTGGCTGCGGTACCTGGATCCGAAGAATGCCCAGCTGCCCTTCGCCAAGGCCGAGAGCGACGCGTGGATGCCGGTGGATCTCTACGTGGGCGGCATCGAGCACGCCACCATGCACCTCATCTACGCCCGCTACTTCTACAAGGTGTTGCGCGACCTGGGCCTGGCCTCGGGCCCCGAGCCCTTCCAGAAGCTCATCTGCCAGGGCATGGTGCTGAAGGACGGCTCGAAGATGAGCAAGTCCAAGGGCAACATCGTGGATCCCGACGAGGTCATCTCGAAGTACGGGGCGGATGCCCTGCGGCTCTTCATGATCTTCGCCGCGCCCATCGAGAAGGAGATCGACTGGACGGGCTTCGAGGGCATCGAGGGCGCCTCGCGCTTCCTCAAGCGCATCGCGCGCATGGTGGACGAACACGCCGTCACGTCGGATCCCCTGCCTGCCAAGGAGGCCCTCGACGCCGGAGAGAAGGCCCTCCTCATCAAGCTGAACCAGACCATCGCCCGCCTCACGGACGACCTGGAGCGGCGCTATCAGTTCAATACGGTGGTTTCGGGCCTCATGGAGCTCTCCAATGCGCTGTCCGACCTGCCCGCCGGCGCCCCCCATCGCGGGGCGGTACTCCAGCACGCCCTGGACGCCTTCGTGCGCATGATGTCGCCCGTGGCGCCCCACCTGTCCGAGCAGCTCTGGAGCCAGCTGGGGCGCCCCGGCCTGTGCATGCAGGCCGCCTGGCCCGAGGCCGACCCCGCCTTCCTGGAGGCCGACGAGGTCACGGTGGTGGTGCAGGTCAACGGCAAGGTCCGCGGGCGGGTGAGCGTGCCTGCCGCCGCGCCGGAGGAGGCCCGCCGCACCGCCGCTCTGGCCTGCCCGGAGGCCCAGCCCCATCTGGCCGGCAAGGAGGTCGTGAAGGTGGTGGTGCCCGCCGGGGGCAAGCTGGTGAGCATCGTCGTCAAGTGAATCCCGGCCCTTCCCGGAGCGTCCCATGCCCCTGACCCCCCGCGATCTCGCCGCCTGCTTGTTGGATGCCGGTGCCGTGCGCCTGCGGCCCCTGGAACCCTTCACCTGGGCCAGCGGGCTGAAGTCCCCGATCTACTGCGACAACCGTCAGCTGCTGGGTTTCCCCGACGCGCGCGACCAGGTGGTGGAGACGCTGGCGGCACGGGCGCGGCTGCTGAAGCCCACGCTCGTCGCCGGCGCGGCCACCGCGGGCATCGCCTGGGCGGCCCTGGTGGCGGATCGCCTGGGCCTGCCCATGGCCTACGTCCGCCCCGAACCCAAGAAGCACGGCATGGGCCGGCAGGTGGAGGGGCCGGATGCGGGCGGACACCGGGCCGTCCTGATCGAGGACCTCATCTCCACCGGCGGCTCCAGCCTGCGCTGCGTGGAGGCCCTGCGGACCGAGGGCGCCGAGGTGGCCGCCGTGCTGGCCCTCTTCAGCTACGGCCTGCCCCAGGCCGAGGCCGCCTTCGCCGGGGCGGGGATGCCGCTCGAGGTGCTGGCCTCCTTCGAGGCCCTGGCCGAGGAGGCGCGGGCCAAGGGAATCCTGGACGCCGCCGGTCTGGTGGCCCTGGGGGACTGGCGCTCGGATACCGTGACCTGGAGCCGCGCCCGTGGCGGGGCTTAGCTGCCGGCCAGCGCCGGTTCCCGCCTTTCCTGATCCCCATCTCGCCTGAGGTCCGGCCATGAAGCTCTACACACGCACCGGGGATGATGGCTCCACGGGACTCTTCGGGGGCGACCGGGTGAGCAAGGCCCACCTGCGGCTGGCAGCCTACGGCACGCTGGACGAGCTGAACAGCGTGGTGGGCCTGCTGCGGCTGCACGCGAACCCGGCCTGCGTCGATGAGGCGGCGCTCCAGCGCATCCAGCACGACCTCTTCGTGCTGGGAGCCATTCTGGCGACCCCCGCCGGCCGGCAGGAGCTCCTGGGGCAGCGCATGAGCCGGCCCACCTGGGGCCTGGAGGCCATGGAGGGCGACATCGACCGCCTGACGGCCCTCGCGCCCCCGATGAAGAACTTCGTCCTGCCGGGCGGCACGGCCGGGGCGGCCTACGGGCACCTGGCCCGCACCGTCTGCCGCCGCGCGGAGCGGGAAGTCGTGGCGCTCCTCAGGGAGGAGCCCCTGGACCCCGCCGTCGTGCGCTACCTGAACCGCCTCAGCGACTGGTTCTTCGCCCTCGCCCGGGCCGAGAACGCGATGGCGGGCCTGCCCGACATCGAGTGGGTGCCGAAGGACTGACGGCTCGCGTTCAGGCGTCGGCAAGGCGCCGGAACGGGCTCCCGGAATGAAGAAGGGGCCCCTTGCGGGGCCCCTTCGGGTCGGGCAGGGCGCCAGCCTAGAACTGGAGCTTGATGCCGAAACGGTAGCGACGGCCGGTCTGCCAGGCGGTGGGAGCGCCGTAGCGGGGGTCCGGGTTGCCGGAGGCGTCCGTGGCCTGCTGGTAGACACTGGTGGCGTAGCGGGTGTTGAAGGCGTTGAAGACGTCCACGCTGGGGATCAGGCGGAACTTGCCGCTGAGCTTCTTGGTCCAGTCGATGTGCATGTCCACGTTGTTGAGCGCGGGCGTGCGGCCGTACTGGCCCAGCTGGCCGTTGGCGGGCGTGGCGTTGCCGTAGTAGCCGATGTCCAGGAACTGGTGGGAGCCCGTGCCGCTGGAGTTGGGCACCTGGTTGCCGGCGCCGACATTGGCGGTGTCATAGCCCGGGGCCTCGCCGTTGGACGTGGAGCCGTCGTCGAAGAGGCTGACGGGGCTGCCGCTCATGTAGGTCCAGTTGGTGCCCACGTTCAGATCGCCGCCGGCCAGGTCGAACTTGTAGCTGGCGTAGAGCTTGACCACGTGGGTGCGGTCGTTGGGCAGGAGGCCGTAGCCGACGTACGGGTAGTAGTCGAAGCTGGCGGTGATGTTGCCGTCCGCCTGGCCATTCGAGCTGGACACCACGCCCTCGTAGTTGCCCTCCAGGCGGCTCCAGGTGTAGCTGAAGCTGAGGACGGCGCGGTCGGTCTTCTTGTCCAGGGTGACGTCCACACTGGAGTACTTGTTGCCGGCCTGCGGGAAGCCCGTGTTGTTCACGGTGAAGAGGCCCGTGGCGGGGTTGTAGTACTTCAGGATGTCGATGCCGTAGTTGTTGGTGGTGTACCCGTTGTTGAGCAGGAACAGGGTCATGCTCTTGGCATTGGGACGCCACTGCTGGAAGCCGCCGGGATTGCTGATGACCGCGGCGCCGGCCCCATAGAGGGGGTTGCCCGAACCGTCGAAGGCGATGGCCGGACCCTCGTCATAGGGGTTGCCCATCGAGTCGGTGAAGACCATGTCCTCGAGGGGGTTCTTCAGCTCGCGGTACTTGGCGTGCGTGCCCACGGTCCAGCCGCTGGGCAGGGTGTGGTCGATGCCCAGGACGTATTCCGAGCGCTGGGGCAGCTTGGAGCCCTCACCGATCGGGTCGTAGCTGAAGGGGGTGGCGTAGTCCACCAGCTGGTTGGACACCGCGCCCGCGTTGAGGGCATAGGCGCCCGTGGCGTTGTTGTAGGTGTACTGGCTGCCGGCATAGCGGTAGCGGCTGTAGACCTCGTTCGCGTACACCCGGATGGCCATGCGCTGCGGGATGGACTCGAAGTACTTGGCGTAGCTGCCGCTGACCTTGGTCTTGCCGTCCTGGTTCACGTCCCAGGTGAAGCCCAGGCGGGGCTGCACGTAGTCGCTGAACTTGTCGTACTTCATGAAGCTCTTGTCGCGCCAGTCGCGCTGGTCCTGCATCTCGTAGCGGAAGCCGTACATCAGCTTCACGCCGGCGCCCACGTCCCAGGTGTCCTGGGCGTAGACGGCGTCCCAGATGGCCTTCACCGTGGCGTTCGTGCTCAGGTAGTACTGGTAGAGGCTGCCGAGGGCGGTGGCGGATCCGGCCGTGATCGTGTCGCGGTGGCCACCGGTGGTGCTGGCGATCTCCGTGTACTTGGACTCGATGTGCGAGAGGCCGAACTTCATGTTGTGGGTGCTGAAGAACCAGCTCAGGTCCACGCGGGCCTGGGTGGTCTGGGTCTTGTCCTCGTCCGTGTGGTAGCCGTAGCCGCCGCGGCGGTAGGCCAGGCCGGAACCGGCATTGGGGTCGCCGTTGAGGGCGCCGGGACCGAAGGCCTCCCAGCGGTAGTCCGTGACCGCCACGTTGGTGGAATCCGTGGGATCCAGGGTGGTCTTGTACTGGGTGCTGCCCAGCTTGGCGCTGAGGAAGAGGCTGGGGTTGATGGTCCAGTCGTAGTTGATGACGAAGTTCTGGACGGTCTGCTTCTGGTTGTAGCCCAGCTGCGCGTCGCCGAGGGTGGCGGGGACCTGGTTGGGGAAGTCGTCCTTGGTGTTGTTCAGGTTCAGCGAGAAGGTGAACTGCTGATCCTGGGTGAGGTACCAGTTGATCTTGCCGAGGAACTGGTAGGCGTCGATGGTCTCCTTGCCGTTGGCGAAGCCGCTGCGGTTGGGCGGGTTCAGGGCGGCGTTGCTCTCGGTCTTGGTGCCGTCAACACCGGCGAAGAAGAAGAGCTTGTCCTTGATGATGGGACCGCCCACCTCGGCGCCGATGTCGTAGCGGCTGTTCGGGGAGGCCTGGCCGAAGTACTCGCCCTTCTTGGCCTTCGCCTGGATGCCGATGGCGTCCCAGGTGAGCCAGGAGGAACCCTTGAACTCGTTGGTGCCGGACTTGGTGACCGCGTTCACCACGGCGCCCAGGGCGCTGTACTCGGGCTTGAAGCCGCCGGTCTGGACCTCGACCTGGTCGATGAAGTCCGTCACCAGGGAGGTGCCCTGGAAGCCGCGGGCCGTGTTGGTGGTGGACAGGCCGTCCACGATGTAGGCGTTCTCAGCGGAGGAGCCGCCGCCCACGGAGGGGTCGTTGCCGAACCCGCCGGTCACCACGCCGGGGGCCAGCATGGTCACGGAGCTGATGTCGCGGCCCTTGGGGATGGCGGCCAGGGTGTCCATGGACGCCACCATGCCCGTCTGGGTGGTGGTGTTGTCGATGGTGGTCTGGGTGCCGAGCACCTCGACCACCGTGGCGGCCTCGCCGGCCATCTTGACGTTCACGGGCTGGGTCTGGTTCACCAGGACGGTGATGGTCTGGGTGAACTTCTGGAAGCTGGACTTGGTGACTTCGATGGTCCAGGTGCCGGGGTTCAGGAGGCCCATGCGGAAGGAGCCGTCCGTGCCCGTCAGGAAGGTGCGCGAGGTCTGGGACGAGGTGAGGCGGACCAGGGCACCGGCGACCGGCGCGCCGGCCTTGTCGGTGATCGTGCCGCTCACGGCACCCGTGGTGGCCGTCTGGGCGAAGGCGTAGGTGCCGGCGCCCGCCACGATGGCGGCAGCCAGCCCAAGCCTCGAGAAGACTCGGTTCATAGAGGAACTCCTATGGAGATGCGGCGTGGCCGCGGGTTGTGCGGGGGGGAATGCGCCCCCTCCTCCGAAAGATGGAGGAGGGACTAGAGCCTTTTTTGGATCTGCGACTCGGAATCGACAAGGGTCGAGAGGCGGGAGTCAGGATCGATCAGGCTTCAGAAAGAACGGGGCAAGTGGCGTCAAGGATAAGTCAGGTTCCCGCCGTTACACAAAGTATTTTCTGTTTGCGGAGAAGTTACATCGTGATCCGAGGATATATGCCTTCGCCGGGCGGCCCCCTGAAAGGGGCTGCCCGGCGAAGGGGGTACAAGAAAAAAGAGGCCCTTTCGGGCCTCTTTTGGGGAACGACTGCTGTGCCTAGAAGCGGAAACCGGCGGAAGCAGTGACGGTGCGGGGCGTGCCGTAGTAGGTCTGGGAGTTCGCCGTGCCGAAGGCAGAGGACTGGACCCAGGGGGAGTTGACGGCATTGGGATAGGTGCCCGTGGCAGCCAGCCAGTTGGTGTTGAAGCCGATCTGCTGCTGGTGGTTGAACACGTTCTGGAACACCACCTTGCCGAAGGCGACCACTTCCTTGCCACCCACCTTGAAGAGCGGGAAGTCGTGGGTGATGGCCAGGTCCAGGTAGGCGGAAGCGGGATAGACACCGCCGCCGCGCATCTGGTCCATGTACTGGCTGCCGCTGGCGCCGAACTGGCTGGACAGCGTGGCACCGCCGAGGCGGGTGCGGCTGATGGACCGGGTGTTGCTGTAGTGGGTGCCGGCGTCGAAGCGGTAGATGAAGCCCACCGTGGTCTTGCCGTAGGCGTTGTTGAAGATCTTGCTGGCGTTCAGGCGCATGCGCAGCGGATCGTGGCCGGACAGGTAGCCGTAGGGGTGGATCCAGTTCTTGTCGAAGAGCTGGACGCCGTCCTGGATGTACCAGCTGTTGATGGACTCGCCGCGGCCGGGCTGGCTGCTGCCTTCGCCCTCGTAGTTGCCCTCGAGCTTGCTCCAGGTGACGTTGCCGCCGTAGGTCCAGCCGTTGCGGTTGAACTGGCCCTCCAGCTCCAGGCCCTGGTACTTGCGCTTGGCGTCGGGGTTGTTGTTCCAGACCTTCACGTAGAGCGCGGCTCCGGCGGGGCTGAGCACGGTCCCGTTGTTGCCGGCGCTGATGTCCATGAGGTTCTTCCAGTTCTTGTAGACACCGGTGACCTTCACGTAGCCATCGCCGATGTTGGCCCAGTTGAAGGAGTAGGCGTAGCTGCCCTGGATCTCATCCACCGTGGGGGCCTTCATCTTGTCGTTCAGGCGCACGTTCAGCGTGGGGTCGTTGTAGTAGGCGATGGGGTTGGCACCGCCGATGGCGTAGTTCGCCATGTTCTGGATGTCGGCGAAGGTGAGGCGGTTGGACTCGAGCCAGTCGCCGCCGGCCGCCAGGAAGGAGTTGGCATACCAGTCCACTTCCATCGGGTTGCCCTGACCGGTGACGGAGTTGGTGATGCCCTCGAGCACCTTGGCGTTGTAGCGGGCGTAGCTCAGCTTGAAGATGTGCTTGCTGTCGCCGAACAGGTCATAGGTAGCGCCCAGGCGGGGGGAGAGGCCATCGGCACCGGCGGTGCGGGCACCGGCCTCGTTCTCGGCCTTGTACTTGTCCCAGCGCAGGCCCAGCTGGAAGTTCCAGTGCTGGTCGAGGCTCCACTTGTCGTTCACGTAGAGGCCGTAGGAGTAGTTCTTGGCCTCGCCGGCGGTGCTGGTGAAGACCCAGACGGCCGTGGGGATGGCGGTGCGGCTGACGAGATCGATGCCGGCGGCCTCGAAGATGAGGTTCGTGGGGCTCTGCTCGTTGCGGGCCCGGCGGACGCCCATGTAGTAGTCGATGCCGAAGTCGGTCTGGTGGCTGCCGGCGCCGTCCCAGAACAGGCTGGCCTTGATGTTCACGGTGTCGTTGTCGCGGTTGTCGCCGCCGTCCGTGTTGTTGAAGATGCCGTTGTTGTAGAAGTAGCCGATGTCATCGGAGTAGATCGGGCTCTGGCCGTTGGCGCTGCCGCCGGCGGAGAGGTTCTGGTGCTTCTTGCCGTAGCGGACTTCGGTGGTGAAGTTGGGGGCCCAGGCCGACCGCAGGGCAACGTTCAGGAAGTCGGAGGTGGAGATCTGGGGCACCAGGGCGAGCAGTTCACCGGCGGAGTAGTTCCGGTTCACGTCGTTGATGGCGTTCCGCATGTAGGAGGCCACCAGGGTGTGGTCCTGGTTGATGGACCAGGTCAGCTTGGCCTGGCGGCGGATCTCATTGCGGCCGCCCGTGTACACGGAGCCGAAGCCGCCGGGGCCGTTCTGGGAGTTGTAGCCGGCGCCATCGAGGTCGGCGGAGATGCCGCCCGTGGTGTTGGACTTGGTGGTGAAGTAGGAGGCCGCGAACCAGAGCTTGTCCTTGAGGATGGGGCCGCTCAGGAAGAGGGTCTTCTGCTCGCCGAGGATGTTGCTGATGGCCGCCCGGTTCTGGAAGGGCTGCATGGCGTTCCAGGAGGGGTTCGAGAGTTCCCAGCGCAGGGAGCCGCTGAACTCGTTGCCGCCGGACTTGGTGATGGAGTTGATGACGCCGCCTTCCACATCGCCGTATTCGGCAGACATGGCGCCGGTCACCACCTGGGTCTCCTCGATGGAGTCATCGATCACGGAGACGCCGCGGTTGTTGTAGGCGTTGTCGGCGATGTTCTGGCCATCCAGCAGGTAGAGGTTGCCGGAGGTCATGGCGCCGCGGATCTGCACGCGACCGCCCACGCCGGAGGTGACGCCGGGGGTGAGGAGGGCCACGGTCTCCATGCTGCGGTTGGCCGTGGGGAGCTCGTCCACCTGCTCATTGCGGTAGTTGGTGGCGGTCTTGACGTCCGTCTTGTCCACGGCGGGGGCGGCGGCCACCACTTCCACGATCGCGGCGCCGCTCTTCACCATGGTGATGCGGGGGGCGAAGGTCTGGTCGACACCGACCTGCTCCTGGATCTTCTGGGTCTCCATCCCGTCCTTGGTCAGGGTGATGGTGTAGAAACCGGGAGGCAGGAGGCGGGCGATGAACTTGCCGGTCGCATCGGTGCTGTAGGTGCGCACGCCCTGAAGGGCGGGCGAGGTGAGGCGGACCGTGACGGCGGCGAGGGGGGCGCCGGAGCCGTCCACGACCGTGCCTGTCACGTTCGCGGTCTGCGTGCCCTGGGCCATGGCGACGATGCCGCCGACGGCCAGGAGGGCCGCGATCCGGCCCATACGGTTGTTCAAGAGATGCATCGCATCCTCCAGGAAACCGGAGCCGGGAAACGGGCTCCGTGGTGAAAAAAACGTTCAGGTACCTGTGATGGGGGGCTAACCTGCCCGGAAGAGGGCAGTCACAGGGACCGAGGAAGAGAAAGAGCTAGGTGACGATGAGGTCATTGTAGCTACCCGAGTGTGAATTTTTGCGAAATTCTGAAACGGGACGGGAACCTGGCGGTGCGTTGCCGCATAAAGTCCCAGTAGCCAGGCCTATGCCTCGCGTGTTGAGGTTGAGTCGCGCCGAAGGGGCGGCTTGGCGGCAGGGGGGGCCGGCGTCTCAGTCCCCCAGCTGCTCCAGGAGCCAGGGGGGCGGCGTCACGGGCCCGTCGCTGATCTGCAGGGTGGCGAGGTAGGGGGCGGGGTCGACTGCCACCCCGGCCCTGGTGTGGATGTCGAAGAGGGGCTCGCCGGGCTCGATCCGCGCGCCCACGCGCGTCCGCACACGCAGGCCCACGCCCAGGTCGAGCACGTCGCCCTGGTTCCTGCGGCCGGCGCCCAGCTCCATGGCCAGGATGCCCAGGGCGCGCCCATCCATGGCGGCGACGTGGCCCGCCCGGTCGGCACGGACCTGCACCACCTGCCCGGCCTGGGGCAGGCGGGCGAAGTCGTCCAGGGCCCGGGCGTCTCCGCCGTTGAGCGCCACGAAGCGGCGCAGGGTGTCCAGGGCCGTGCCGCGGGCGATGCTGGCCTGGACCAGGGCCTCGGCGGCCGGGAGATCCCTCGCGGCGCCCCCCAGCACGAGCATCTCGGCGGCCAGCCGGAGGCTCATCTGGGCCAGCTCGGAATCGCCGTGCTCGCCGCGGAGGATCTCCACGGACTCCATCACCTCCAGGGCGTTGCCGATGGCCCAGCCCAGGGGCGCGTCCATGCGGGTGACGAGGGCGCGGATCCGCATGCCGTGGGCCCGGCCGACATCCACCATGCTCTGGGCCAGGGTGTGGGCTTCCGCCTGCGTCTTCATGAAGGCGGAACCGCCGCACTTCACGTCCAGCACCAGGGCGTCGGCGCCGCCGGCCAGCTTCTTGGACATGATGCTGGCGGTGATGAGGGGGATGCTCTCCACGGTGGCGGTGATGTCCCGCAGGGCGTAGAGCTTCCGGTCCGCCGGCGCGATATCGGCGGTCTGGGCGGAATTGGCGAAGCCCGTCTCCGCCAGGCTCCGCAGGAACTCGCCCTCGCTGAGCTCCACCTTCAGGCCGGGGATGGAGGCGAACTTGTCCACGGTGCCGCCGGTGTGGCCCAGGCCCCGGCCGCTGAACATGGGGCAGGGCACGCCGCAGGCCGCCACGATGGGCCCGAGGATGAGGGTGGTCTTGTCGCCCACGCCGCCGGTGCTGTGCTTGTCCACCTTCACGCCCGGCACGGCGGAGAGATCGAGGCGCTTGCCGGAATCCCGCATGGCCAGGGTGAGGGCGAGGGTCTCCGCCGTGGTCATGCCCCGCCAGCAGATGGCCATGAGCAGGGAGGCGCTCTGCTCATCGGGGAGGGTGCCGTCGGCAGCGCCCTTCACCCAGAAGGCGATCTGCTCCGGCGTGAGCTCGCCGCCCATCTTCTTGGTGTAGATCAGATCGTACATCCGCATGGCGGCCCCCAGGCGGTATGGGTCAGATGCTCTGAAGGAGGCTGTCCAGGGCGCCGGTGTCGGTCCGGCCCTTGAACCGGGCCTTGTATTCGGCCAGATCCTTCCAGGCCTGGGTCCGGTCGGCGGCCACACGATCGGCATCCAGCACGGCCGCCCAGTAGGCCTCGGCCCAGGGCTGGCCGGGCTTGGCCTTGGCGCGCAGGGGCTCCAGCTGCTGGCGGGCGGCCGGGGCCTGGCCCAGGGCAATGGCCCGCTCCGCCAGGCGGATGCGGCCCCAGGGGTCGGTGGCGGCGGGGGCTTCCGGAGCCTTGCCGTCGAGGTCCAGGCGCCAGGTCTCCAGCAGGCCCACCGTCGCGGCGCGCCGGGAGGCGGGCGCGGACTTCGCCAGGGCCTCCAGCTGGGGCAGCCGCTCACGCATGCGCTGCTCGGCGACCGTCGGCGGAACCGGCGTGACGCCATCGCCCTCCACGGCTTCCTGCAGCAGGGCCAGGGCGGCCTCGTGCTTTTCGATGGCCTGGGACCGGTACATCTGCCAGGCGCCGAAGGCCAGGCCGAGGGCGATTACCACGGCCGCGCCGAGGAGGATGGGCTTCAGCAGGCCCACTTCCTCCACATGGGGCTGACCCAGCTTCGATTGGAAGTGCGCCAGGCTCTGGGCCGGCTTCTGGACCTGGATCTCGCGCTGCTTGGAGGGACGGGCCATGACATCCTCGCTGAACCATTGAGGATGCACCAGTACGGGAGCCTTCGGCACTTGAAAATGCGCCTCCCCCTGTTATCCTGGGCCTTCCCGCCTGGGTAGCTCAGTTGGTAGAGCAATGGACTGAAAATCCATGTGTCGGCGGTTCGATTCCGTCTCCAGGCACCAAGAAAAGGGCCCCCGCGAGGGGGCCCTTTTCCTGGGTGGGACGCGATGGGAGTCCCGGCGGGCCTACTGCGGCACGGCCACGGGCTTGTAGTCGTCGGCCAGGGTGACGGGGATGCGCTCGCGGATCTCCTTCTGCAGCTCCTGGGCGGCCTCCTGCTGGCGCTGCTGGCGCCAGAGGCCGGGGAGCTGGCCCTTCACCTGCTCGAAGGGCGGGGCGACGGCGCCCTGGCCCTGGGCCTTCATGGCGGCGATGCGCTCGTCGTAGAGGGCCTTGAGCTGGGCCTCGGTGGGCTCGGCGCCGGCCAGGCGCTTCTGGACGAGGGTCTGGAAGTAGACCTGGGCCTGGGCGCGCTCCAGCTGCCGCTGCACGCCGGGATCCTGGGCGAGGCCCTGGAGGTTCGCATAGGCCACGATGGCCTTCTGCATGGCCAGCTGGTCCGCCAGCTGGGCCCGGGCCTCATGGGCGGCGGGATCGCTCAGGAAGGCCTTGGCCTGGGCGGCATCCGGGGAGAGGGCCGTCACCACGCCCTTGAAGTCCGCCTCGGTGATCTTCTCGCTTCCGGCGCTGGCGATGACGCGGCTGGCGTCCTTGTTGACGGGCTTCCCGCAGCCCAGGGCGAGCGCCAGGCCCGCGGCGAGGCTGGCGGTGAGAATGGTCTTGCGCATGAACTCCCCCACGGAAGACAGAAGGGTCCAGAATGACAGGTTCGGGAGGATTCCATGAGCCGAATCGAAGACCTGGCTGCCCTGGATCTGGAGGTCTACAGCGCCGCCTGGTGCCCGGACTGCCGCCGCCTTGAGGCCTGGCTGGCGGGGCACGGGGTCGCCTTCCGCAAGGTGGACATCGAGAGCGTCCCCGGCGCCGCCGAAACCCTGGAGCGGGAGACGGGCAAGCGGGCCATCCCCTTTGTGAAGGTGAACGGGGGGCGCTGGGTCCGCGGCTACCACAAGGAACTGCCCCAGCGGCTGGACGGGGACCTGCTGGTGGAGGAATTGCTGGCGGCCGGGAAGTAGGTTCTGGCCGCCCGGATGGTTCCGGGGGCCCGTTCGTGGCACCCTAGGAGGTTCTCCGGGAGCACACCGTGGCCAGTGTTTTTTCCAGCCAGTTCTGGTCGAACCTCTTCAATGCGGACCTCGCCATCGATCTCGGCACGGCCTCGACCCTGGTCCACACCAAGCAGGCCGGCCGGATCGTGATCTACGAGCCCTCCATCGTGGCGGTGAACACGACCACCCACGAGGTGGAGGCGGTAGGTGACGAGGCCAAGCAGCTGCTGGGCCGCGCCCCCCAGGGGGTCCGCACCATCCGGCCCATGAAGGACGGCATGATCTTCGAGGTGGACGCCGCGGAGAAGATGCTGGCCCAGTTCATCGCCAAGGCCCGGCCGAACCGCGGCATCGCCCGCACCCGCATCGTGGTGAGCGTGCCGCCCCGGGCCCATCAGGTGGCCCGGCGGGCGGTGCGCCAGTGCTGCTACGACGCCAAGGCCGGCGAGGTGTTCCTGGTGGACCAGACCATGGTGGCCGCCATCGGGGCGGGCCTTGCCATCAACGAGAAGCGCGGCTGCATGATCGTGGACATCGGCGGCGGCACCACCGATGTGGCGGTGATCAGCTACAACGGCAAGGTGTTCTCGGATTCCATCCTCATCGCGGGCGACGAGATGGACGAGGCCATCATCAAGTACATCCGCGAGAAGTACAACGTGCTCATCTCCGAGTCCTCGTCCGAGGAAGTGAAGTGGACGCTGGGCTCGGCCTTCCCCTCCGAGTTCTCCCGGACGATGGAGGTCAGCGGCCGGGACCAGTTCGAGGGCCTGCCGAAGACCCTCACGCTGAACGATGCGGAGATCCGCGAGGCCCTGGCGGAGCCCATCAACGCGGTCATCGACCTGGTCCGCAAGGCGCTGAACGAGACTCCGCCCCAGCTGGCGGCGGACCTCATCGATCGCGGCATCTGCCTCACGGGTGGCGGTTCCCTCATCCAGGGCCTCGACGAGCGGCTCCGCAAGGAGACCCACCTCCCGGTCTTCCGGGCCGAGGATCCGCAGACCGCGGTGGTGCGGGGCACGGCGCTGCTGCTGGAGAACATCCCCCTCCTCCGCCGCATTCAGATCCTCGACTAGCCGTCCGAGATGCATCCCCGCGCCTCCAACTGGGGATGGAACCCTGCGGGGCGGCGGCGCTACGCCCTCATCCTCCTCTGGCTGGGCCACGGGGGCTGGGTGCTGATGGGCCCCCATCCGGGCCAGGTGTGGACGCGGACCGCAGGGCTCCTCGCCCGGCCCGCCGGACAGCTGGCCTCCCGCTGGGAGGACTGGCGGGCCCGGCGCCGGGAGCAGGGCCGCTCCTACGGCGAGATCCAGGCGGAGAACGCCCGTCTCCGCGCCCAGGTGGCGGGCCTGGAGATCGCCGATGCCCAGGCGGCGCCGCGGGTGTCGGAGGCGGACGAGGCCGTGCGGCTGCTGGGGCTCCGCAAGCAGATCCCCCTGGCCCTGGAGGGCGCGCGGGTGATCTTCAGCACGCGACCGGAGGCCTTCGGCGGCCTGATCCTCGACGAGGGGCGCGACCACGGCCTGGTGCCCGACCAGGGCGTGATCGTGCCGGAAGGCGTGGTGGGCCGGATCTGGTCCGTGGGCCCCACCCAGGCGAAGGTCCTGCCCGCGGACGCGCCCAACGCCTCCCTGGCCGTGATGCTGGCCCGCAGCCGGGCGACCGGTGTGCTGCAGGGGCTGGGATCGGGCCGCGCCGCGATCCGCTACCTCAGCAACCAGGAGGTGGTGCAGACCGGGGAGGCCGTCTTCACTTCTGGGCTGGACCGGGTCTTCCCCCGCGGACTCCTGGTGGGCTATGTCAGTGAGGTCGCCAAGGGGGACCTGGAGCTGCGCGTGACGGTCCAGCTCGCGGCGCCCCTGGACCGCGTCCGGCTCGTGCTCCTCCTCCCGCCCCAGCCGCCGTTGGAGGTGCAGGAGCCCTTCGTGGCGCCCGAGCAGAAGCCCGCGGCGCGGAAGCGGGGGACGCCATGAGTCGGCCCGTGGCCCAGTCCTCCCGGCAGGACCTGCTCGCGGGCGTGGCCCTGGGCCTGGTCTTCCTCTGCGCGCCCTTCCCGCGCCTCCAGGCCGTCTTCCACGTGATCCTCGTGCTGGCCCTGGCGCCGCGGGCCGGCGCCCCGCTCCGGACCGCGCTCTGGGCCGCGGCCGGCGGCTGGGCCCTGGAGGGGGCGGCCCGGCTCTACCCGCACCTGGGCGGCACGCCCTGGGCCGACATGACGGTGGCCCTGCTGACCGGCTGGATGGCCGGCCGCTGGCCCCTCGAGAACCTGAAGGGCTGGCTGGCGCGGCTGGCGGCGCTGCTCCTCCTCCAGACCCTGCTCGTGCACGGGGCCGTCCGCCTGGCGGCGGGGCCGCACCCGTGGGGTACCGGCTGGGCCTGGGCCCTGCTGAGCCTCCCGCTCTGGGGATGGGCGCTCTGGCGCCTCCTCTATGGGGATGCCGCCGCTACCCGAAGGCCCTGAGATGGATCCCCGGCAGCGCGTCCTGCTCCAACGCCGGCTGGGCGTGTTCCGCGCCCTGGCCTGGGGCCTGGTGCTGGTGCTGGGTTCCATCTACGCCTGGCTGCAGATCGTCCGCCACGGGGAGTTCAAGCAGCTGGCCCTGCAGCAGGCCGTGAAGGTGCGGCCCATCCCGGCGCCGCGGGGGCTCATCCTGGACCGGAACGGCTTCCGGCTGGTGGACAACCGCCGGGCCCTGCACCTGGTCATCCAGCGGGAGGACCTGCCGGCGAAGCCGGACGTGGTGGAGGCGTTGGCCCAGGCGCTCCAGATGGACCCCGCCGCCCTGGCCCGGAAGATCCAGGCCTACCGCGCCGCGGGGAAGGGCAGCCCCCTGGTGCTCAAGGAGAACATGGACGAGGCCGACATCGCCGTGGCCGAGCGGGTCCGGTCCCGGTTCCCCTTCCTCAGCATGGAGGTGGCGCCCCGCCGGGTGTACCTGGGCGACGAGCTGGCGGGGCATGTCCTGGGCTATGTGGGTGAGGTGGACGACGACCTGATGAAGGCCAAGCCCGGCCGCTACCACCTGGGCGAGACCATCGGCAAGGACGGCTACGAGGCCAGCGGCAACGAGCGGCTGAAGGGCGTGGATGGCCAGAAGCGCATCCTCGTGGACCAGCTGGGCCAGGAGGTGGCCAGCTTCGGGCAGGTGGACGCGGTGCCGGGCCACACGGTGTTCCTCACCCTCGATGCCGGCCTCCAGAAGGTGCTCCAGGATGCCTTCGGCGAGGAGGCCGGCGCGGGCGTGGTGCTGGATCTCCGCGATGGGGGTGTGCTGGCGATGTACTCCAGCCCCTCGTACGACCCCAACCTCTTCCTGAACCGCCTGAGCCAGGAGATGGTGGACCGCTACCTGCGCAATCCCGCGCGGCCCATGATCAACCGGGCCACCCAGGGCATCTACGCACCGGGTTCCACCTTCAAGCTGCTGGTGGCCCTGGCGGGCCTGGAGAAGGGCGTCATCACGCCCCAGACGGTGATCTTCTGCGCCGGGAAGAAGAACTTCTACGGCCGCGACTTCCGCTGCGACAAGCCCACGGGACACGGGGCGCTCAACCTCGTGCAGGCCATCGCCCAGAGCTGCGACGTGTATTTCTACGAGGTGGCCTCGCGCCTCGACATCGACGACATCTACGCCACCGCGGAGAAGTACGGGCTCACCGTGCCCACCGGCATCGACCTGCCCCGGGAGAAGGCCCCGCGCATCCCCAGCCGGGAGTGGAAGCGGAAGGCCGTGCCGCGGGATCCTAAATGGTACGCGGGGGAGACCATCAGCGTGGGCATCGGCCAGGGCGCCGTGGGGGTGACGCCGCTGGCCCTGGCCCGGTTCTACGCCCTGCTGGCCACCAAGGGCCGCCTGCTGACGCCGCACCTCTTCATGGGCCTCCGGGACGACCAGACCAACACCCTGGAGCCGGCGCCCGTCCCCCCCGCCCAGGAGGCTCCCATCGATCCGCGCTGGTGGACCTACCTGGACGAGGGGCTCGCCGAGGTGGTCACGAGCGGAACAGCCGCCACCAACCCCTTCGTGGTCGAGATCGCCAAGGAGATCCCCTTCTCGGGGAAGACCGGCACCGCCCAGGTGGCCACCTTCGTGGACAAGTCCCACTATGCCCGCCAGGCGAAGCACCTGAAGGACCATGCCCTGTTCGCGGGCTACGCCCCCCGCGAGCACCCCCAGATCGCCTTCGCCGTGGTGGTGGAGAACGCGGGCTTCGGCTCCACCGCCGCTGCCCCCATCGCGGCCAAGGTCGTGAAGTACTGGTTCGCGGACCGGCTGAAGAACCCCATCCCGCCTCCGCGGGGCCGGCTGGTGGATCCCTTCACGCCCGAGCAGCCCCAGGAGGCCCCGTGAAGAACCGCCTCCGCACCCTCGATCCCCGCCTGCTCTGGGTGCTGCTGGCCCTCATGGCCCTGGGCACGCTCACCCTCTATTCCGCCGGGAGGAACACGCCCCAGGCGGGCATCTGGCTGAAGCAGGGCGTGTGGAACCTGCTCGGCCTCACCCTCATGGTGCTGCTGTCCACCGTGGACCCGCGGCGCCTCCTCCGCATCAGCTTCCCCGCCTACCTGCTGGGGCTCGTGGCCCTGGCGGCCGTCCTGGTGGTGGGGCGGAAGATCGGCGGGGCCACCCGCTGGTTCGTGATCGCGGGCCAGACCTTCCAGCCCTCGGAGCTGATGAAGTGGATCACCCTCCTGTACGTGTCGTACCGCCTGGGCACCCGGGCGCCGGAATCCGTGGGGCGCTGGGAGCTCCTGGGCAGCGCGGGACTGGTGGCCTTCCCCATGCTGCTGGTGCTCAAGCAGCCGGACCTGGGCATGGCCCTCAGCTTCCTGCCCATCCTGCTGCTCATCCCCCTGATGAAGGGCCTGAAGTGGCGCTGGGTGCTGCTGCTGGGGGTGGCCGTGTCCGTGGGCGGCGTGTTCGGCTGGAAGCATGTCCTGAAGCCCTACCAGAAGCAGCGGGTGATGATCTTCCTGGATCCCTCGGCCGATCTCCAGGGCAAGGGGTACCAGGTGAACCAGAGCCGCATCGCCATCGGCTCCGGCGGGATCTTCGGCAAGGGCTTCACCAGCGGCTCCCAGACCCAGCTCAACTTCCTGCCCGTGAAGACCACGGACTTCGCCTTCAGCGTGTGGGCGGAGGAGCGGGGTTTCCTGGGCGTGGTGTTCGTCCTGGGCCTCTTCGGGCTGTTCCTCACGCGCCTCCTGGAGGCCGCCTCCCAGGCGCGCACCTCGGCCGAGGCCTACTTCTGCGCCGGCGCCGCGGCCATCTTCGCCATGCACCTCATGGTGAACGTGGGCATGGTGGCCGGCGCCCTGCCCAACAAGGGCATGGTGCTGCCCTTCTTCAGCGCGGGGGGCAGCAGCACCCTCAGCTTCTTCCTGGCCCTGGGCCTGGTGATGGGGGTCCTCCACCGGTCTAAAGTGAAGTGATGGAACGCCGGGACCGGATGCGCGAATTGGCCGAGCAGGTGCGGATGCACCGCTACCGGTACTACGTCCTGGACCAGCCGGTGCTCTCCGACGCCGAGTACGACGCCCTGGAGAAGGAACTGCGCGACCTGGAGGCCGCCCATCCCGACCTGGCCGATCCCAACAGCCCCACCCTGCGCGTAGGTGCCCCTCCTGTGGAGGCCTTCGAGAAGCGCCGCCACGCCCTCCCCATGCTCAGCCTTGACAACGCCTACTCCGAGGCGGAGCTGCGGGCATGGGAGGCGAAGTGGCGGAGGCTGGCGCCGGACGCCGAGCCCCGCTACGCCGCCGAACTGAAGGTGGATGGCCTGTCCCTGTCCCTGCGCTACGAGAAGGGGGAGCTGGTGGAGGCCGTCACGCGGGGCGACGGCGAGACCGGCGAGCTCGTGACGGAGAATGCGCGGACCATCGCGGACATCCCCCTGAGACTTCCGGAGGGCGCGCCCCCCACGCTCACGGTGCGCGGCGAGGTCTTCCTTTCCAGGAAGAGATGGGAGGAACTGAACCGCGATCGGGACGGCCGGGGCGAGGCCCGCTTCGCCAACCCCCGCAACGCCGCCAGCGGGACCATGAAGCTGCTGGACAGCCGCGAAGTGGCGGCGCGGGGCCTCTCCTTCCTGCCCTGGCAGGCGGTGTGGGACGACGCCTGGCCGGCGCCTGGACAGACGGACCAGGCCACGGCCATGGCCCTGCTGGAGGGCTGGGGCTTCGGGCGGATGCCGGCGCGGGACTCCGGGGCGATGGATGCCATGCTCCGCTTCATCGAGGCCCAGGCCGAGGCGCGGCTGAAGCTCCCCTTCGACACCGATGGGGTGGTGATCAAGGTGCTGGACTTCGACCTGCAGCAGCGCCTCGGCACCACGGACCGCGTGCCGCGCTGGGCCATCGCCTTCAAGTACCCGGCCCTCCAGGCGACGACGACGGTCCTGGGCGTCACCTGGCAGGTGGGCCGCACGGGCAAGCTCACGCCGGTGGCGGAGCTGGAGGCGGTGGAGGTGGCGGGCTCCACCGTGCGGCGCGCCACGCTGCACAACGTCGACGAGCTGGCGCGGCTGGGACTGAAGGTGGGCCACCGCGTCTTCATCGAGAAGGGCGGGGAGGTCATTCCCAAGGTGGTGGCCCTGGTGCCCGGCGAGGAGGCCCGAGAGCTGCCGGCGCTGGAGATTCCTGCGGCCTGCCCGGTCTGCGGCGGGGCCGTGGGCAAGGCGGATGAGGAGGAAGTGGCCATCCGCTGCCTGAACCCGGAGTGCCCCGCCAAGCTCACCGCGCGGGTGCTCCACTTCGGAGGGCGGTCCGCGCTGGACATCGAGGGTCTCGGCGAGGCCCTGGTGGAACAACTCGTGGCCTCGGGCCGCTTTGCCCAGCCCTGGGACCTCTTCGCGCTGCTCCAGGAACCGCTGCTGGGGCTGGCCTACCTTTCGGGCCTGGAGCGCATGGCGGAGAAATCCGCCCAGAACCTGCTGGCCGCCCTCGACGGGGCCCGGCGCAAGCCCCTGTCGCGCTGGATCCATGCCCTGGGCATCCCCATGGTGGGGGCCCGCACGGCGGAGCTCCTGGCCGAGGCCTTCCCCTCGCTCGACGTGCTCTGGACCGCGGAGGAGGGCCGGCTCCAGGCCGTGGAGGAGGTGGGCCCCAAGGTGGCCTCGGCGCTGCGGGCCTTCGCCGCCCTGCATCCGGACCTGCCGGCCCAGCTCGCCGCCCTCGGCATCGCCCCCGCGCCGCCGGAGCCCCGGGACCGGGGCGGCCTGCCCCTCTCGGGCGAAGTCGCGGTCGTGACCGGCGTCCTGCCGACCCTCTCCCGGGAGGAGGCGGAGGCGTTGCTGAAACAGCTTGGCGCCAAGGTCACGGGCAGCGTCTCGGCCAAGACCACGGTGCTGGTGGCGGGGGAGAAGGCGGGCTCCAAGCTGGCGAAGGCCGAGGCCCTGGGCATCCCCGTGCGGGACGAGGCGTGGCTCCGTGGCCTCGGTGGCTGAGCCGGGGGCTCGCAATAGTCCTGGACGCCCCCAGGGTCCGGGCCGATCATCATGCCACCATGCCCCTCCGGCCCCCTTCTTGAGACCCCCTCCGTGCTGACGCGCCTTGGCAAGTTCGAGATCGTCCGGCTCCTGGCCCAGGGCAGCATGGGCGATGTCTACGTGGGCCGGGATCCGATCATCGGGCGCGAGGTGGCCATCAAGGTCATCCAGGCCTCCGCCAGCCTGGCGCCGGAGGCCCGGGAACGCTTCGCCATGGAGGCCCGGGCGGCGGGCCTGCTCAACCACCCGAACATCGTCACGGTCCACGAGATGGGCGAGGAGCAGGGGGTCCTCTACCTGGCCATGGAGCTGGTGAAGGGCGAGGACATGGGCACGCTCCTGCACGCGGGCACGCTCTCGCCCCGGGACACGCTGGATGTGCTGGCCCAGGTCTGCGACGGGCTGGCCGTGGCGCACCGCCATCAGGTGCTCCACCGGGACATCAAGCCCTCCAACATCCGCGTGGTGTGGGACGGCCAGCACCTGCAGGCCAAGATCCTGGATTTCGGCGTGGCCAAAGTGTTCAACACCGACACCACGGACGAGGGCACGGTCTTCGGCACGGTGAACTACATGGCGCCGGAGTACCTCCAGAGCGGCCGGCCGGATGCCCGCAGCGACCTCTTCGCCGTGGGCGTGATCCTCTACGAGGCCCTGGCGGGCGTGCCCCCCTTCGACGGGCCCAGTCCGGGCTCGGTGATCTACCGCCTCCTGCACGAGACGCCCGCCCCCCTGCCGCCCACGGCCTTCCAGGGCATCAGCCGGGACATCCAGGGCATCCTCAGCCACGCCCTGGCCAAGGATCCGGCGAACCGGTTCCAGACCGCGGAGGAGCTGGCGGGCGTGTTGCGGGGGGCGCGCGACCCCGCGTGGCGCTGGGATCGGGAGCATCCCACGGTGGCCATCAAGCTCAAGCGGGAGACGGGGCGTTCCGCAGAGTCGAGGGCCGCCGCCCTCCCCACCCCGCCCCGGGGGATGTCCATGGTCCGTCCGGGCCTGCCCCCCAAACT